>Ga0310696_10003160_pt1 | contig 20842 bp, 16 predicted proteins | sample AusTroGonzalo_MG_4_FD_203885 | JGI IMG/M metagenome (GOLD analysis project Ga0310696, IMG submission 203885) | Bovine rumen microbial communities from tropical cattle in Woodstock, Queensland, Australia - Gonzalo_02 (v2) (version 2) | ecosystem: Host-associated > Mammals > Digestive system >... | reverse complement strand
TAACGAAAAAAGCCTCTCTACACCCGGAAGTGAGAAAGGCTTTGTATTGTCGTTGTTCGTCTTACGTCTGATTATACACATACCCCGTCACTTCCGGCCGCCTTACGCAGTCGAATAATAATGAGGCTGTTAATCAGGTTCAGACTTGTCATTTTTACACGCTTTTTACGTTTATCGGCTGCAAAAGTACACATTTCTCCTGAAACCACCAAACAATTTGTCACTTTTTTTTGTTTGGGCAACTCTTTACTCTTTACAAAAACGGTTACGGTTGCTGCTATGACCGTTTGGTAGGTAGCAGAAAGCGGGGACTTTAGTCCGACCAAAGGGGGTAGTTTACTCCGACTAAAAGGTGAGTTTACTCCGACCAAAGTTACAGCGTCAACGGACGGTCATGTGAAAGCAGCCCTGCTTCACCTCGTACTTGATGTAGCAGCGGCCCTGCTGGCGCATGTCGCGGAGCACTTCCGAGAGCACAAACTTCAAGGTATCGTTGCGCACTTCGCGGCGGCGGGGACCGTCAGGATCCTCCACCGTCTCATAACGGTTGTAGCAAATGTCAAATGTTGTGCCGTATAAATGGCAGGAGTTCTCGGTGGCATTGCCGTTGAAGCGGCGCAGGCGGTTTACGTCCTCCTCCGTACGCAGCACGCTGGTGACGATGAAACGGTGCAGGGGTACACCTTTTATATATAAGGAGTCGAAGAAAGCCTGTCCGATGTCTTGCAGCAAGACGGCAGCACGGGGCACGAGGTAGGGAATGCTCTGACGCAGGGGGTCGACGTGATAGTAGGGCGAACTGGCGACATAGACCAGTTCCTTTTTGCGCGCCTCAGCATCGGCACGGTTCTTGACGGGCGTTACACCCCATTGCTGGGCAGCCACGAGCTGTACGGCATTGGTATCGGGGAACTCCGCCTTGTAGCTGGGCACACTCGTGATACGATGCGGACGGGTGTCGGCAAACGATGTGGGTTTCGGCGGTTCTTGCCGCCGCACCTCCACAGGCTCAGCCTCCATCGGCTTTTCCTCGGGAACTTCTGTCTCGACAACCGCTGTAGGCTTGGCAACGTCGGGGAACACCGAGCGCACCACTTGTAGCAGAAGTGTGACAACAATAAAGCCCTGCAAATATCTCTTTTTCGTCAGTTTCATAAAAAAAATCTGTTTCGAGGTGCAAAGATACAAATATTTTGCGTAACTTTGCAAGCAAAATTAAAATTTGTATACAGATTGATAGAGAAGCACATCGTTTTGGAGGATATTGACACCGTGGTGTTCTACGGTGTCGGCAATTGTCATCTACAGATGATCCGCTCGCTCTACCCCAAGTTGAGGGTCGTGGCACGCGACAACGTGATTCGCGTCCTGGGCGACGAGGAACAGATGGCAGCCTTCGAGGAAAGCATTGAGCAGATACGGCGTCACATCCTGAAGTTCAACTCGCTGACCGAGGAGGACATACTCGACATCATCCGAGGCGGACACACCAAGGAAGTGCCCGACGACGTGGTGGTCTACACAATGTCGGGACGCCCCATCAAGGCTCGCACAGAGAACCAGCAGCGGCTGATAGAGGCTTACAAGCAGAACGACATGGTGTTTGCCGTAGGACCGGCGGGAACGGGTAAGACGTACCTCTCGATAGCGTTGGCCGTGAAGGCGCTGAAGGAGAAGACGGCCAAGAAGATCATCCTCTCGCGACCCGCCGTCGAGGCTGGCGAGAAGTTAGGTTTCCTGCCTGGCGACATGAAGGACAAGATTGACCCCTACCTGCAACCGCTCTACGACGCGCTAGAGGACATGCTGCCGCAGGTGAAGCTGCAGGACATGATGGAGAAGCACCAGATACAGATAGCGCCGCTGGCCTTCATGCGAGGAAGGACGCTGAGCGACGCCGTCGTCATACTGGACGAGGCACAAAACACGACACCCGCGCAGATACGGATGTTTCTCACCCGCATGGGATGGAACACGAAAATGATTATCACGGGCGACATGACGCAGATTGACTTGCCGCGACCGCAGAAGAGCGGACTCATCGAAGCACTACGGGTGCTCGACGGACTGGAGGGCATCGGCGTGGTGAATCTCGATCGCAGCGACATCGTCCGCCACAAGCTCGTCACCCGCATCGTCAATGCCTACGAGCAGTTCGATAAGGAAATGAAGGAGTAGCAATTGTCTAATAATGAAATAGTAAAATTGTCAAATATAAAGATGAAAGCATTAACAAAGACTGAGTTCCACTTCAAGGGACAGAAAAGCGTGTACCATGGAAAGGTACGCGATGTGTATGATATCAACGACGACCTGCTGGTGATGGTGGCCACAGACCGCATCTCGGCATTCGACGTAGTGCTGCCCAAGGGTATCCCCTACAAGGGACAGGTACTGAACCAGATTGCCGCCAAGTTCCTCGACTTGACTACCGATATCTGTCCCAACTGGAAGCTGGGAACGCCCGACCCGATGGTGACCGTCGGACTGAAGTGCGAAGGTTTCCGCGTGGAGATGATTATCCGCTCCATACTGACAGGCTCGGCCTGGCGCGAGTACAAGAACGGTTGCCGCGAACTCTGCGGCGTTAAGCTGCCCGACGGCATGAAGGAGAACGAACGCTTCCCGGAGCCCATCATCACCCCGACGACCAAGGCCGACGAGGGTCACGACATGAATATCTCGAAGGAGGAAATCATTCGTCAGGGACTCGTCTCTGCTGAGGACTACGCCATAATGGAGGACTACACGCGCCGCATCTTTGCCCGCGGACAGAAGATTGCCGCCCTGCACGAACTCATCCTCGTCGATACGAAGTACGAATTCGGCAAGCGCGACGGCAAGGTCTACCTCATCGACGAAGTACACACTCCCGACAGCAGCCGCTACTTCTATGCCGACGGCTACGAAGAGAAGCTGGCCAAGGGTGAGCCTCAGAAACAGCTCTCGAAGGAGTTCGTACGCCAATGGCTCATCGAGCACGACTTCATGAACGAGCCCGGACAGGTAATGCCCGAGATTACCGACGAGTATGCCGAGAGTGTCAGCGAGCGATACATCGAACTATATGAGCACATCGTAGGCGAGAAGTTTGACAAGGCCGTAGAAGAAGGCGACATCGCCGCCCGCATCGAGCGCAATGTTAGCGAGTGGCTGAAAAACAGATAATAACCCAGAATCCCCAGAACTCCAAGAACTCCCATGGCTTATCTGCAGGAAAGGATAACTCCCTACAACGACGGCGAGAAAGCCCAGCAGGTGGAGGCGATGTTCGACAACATTGCACCTACCTACGACCAGCTGAACCATAGGCTGTCGTGGGACATTGACCGCGGATGGCGACGAAAGGCCATTCAGCAGTTGGTGCCCTACAAACCCGAAGCCGTGCTTGACATAGCCACAGGGACGGGCGACTTTGCTATCCTCGCAGCACAGATGCTGCAACCCAAGCGGCTCGTGGGAGCCGACATCAGCGAGGGCATGATGCAGATAGGCCGGCAGAAAGTAGAGACGCTGGGACTCAGCAACATCGTGACGTTTGAGAAGGAGGACTGCCTACACCTATCTTATAATAATAACACATTCGACGCCGTCACCGCCGCCTTCGGCATCCGTAACTTTGCCGACCTCGACCGCGGACTCTCTGAAATGTGCCGCGTACTGCGACCAGGAGGACATCTGAGCATTGTGGAACTGACCACCCCACCCCGCTTCCCTATGAAGCAGCTGTTCCACCTCTACTCACACACCGTGCTGCCCGTCTACGGACAGCTCGTCAGCAAGGACCGCAGCGCCTACTCCTACCTGACACAGACCATCGAAGCCTTCCCGCAGGGAGAATTCATGGTCGACATACTGCGTAAGGCGGGATTCAGCGAGGCAACCTTCAAACGGCTCACCTTCGGCATCTGTACGATGTATTTTGCAACTAGATAAACCCTGAATATGGAAAAATACGGACTCATCGGCTACCCCTTAGGCCACTCGTTCTCCATCAGCTACTTCAACCAGAAGTTTGCCGACGAAGGCATCAATGCCAAGTACGAGAATTACGAAATCTCAAGCATCGACCAACTACAGGAGATTCTTGATACTGTCACAGACCTGCGAGGGCTGAACGTCACCATACCTTATAAGGAAAAGGTGATTGACTTCCTCGACAGCATCACACCCGAGGCACAGGCCATCGGAGCCGTCAATGTCATCCGCGTCACCCATGAAGGGAACAAAGTCAAGCTGAAAGGATACAACAGCGACGTCATCGGCTTCACGCAGAGCATAGAACCCATGATTGATAAGAAGTGGCACAAGAAGGCACTCATACTCGGCACAGGCGGAGCATCGAAGGCCATCAACTACGGACTGAAATCATTGGGGCTTGAGACGGTCTTCGTCAGTCGCTACCAGCGGCCTGGAACCGTCCAGTATGCTGACATCACGCCCGAAGTCATCCGTGAGTATAATGTCGTCGTCAACTGCACACCCGTAGGAATGTACCCCCATACCGAGGAATGTCCGCAACTGCCCTACGAGGCAATGGACTATCACACCATTCTCTATGACCTGATTTACAATCCTGACGAGACGCTGTTCATGAAACGTGGACGCGAACAGGGAGCCGAGGTGAAGAACGGACTCGAGATGCTACTGCTGCAAGCCTTTGCATCGTGGGAGTTCTGGCATGAGAAATAATTGAGAGACAGAAAGATTGAGAAATTGAAGATTATGGACAACAGATATATGCAGCGCGGCGTGAGTGCCGCCAAGGAAGACGTACACAACGCCATTAAGAATATTGACAAGGGACTCTATCCGCAGGCTTTCTGCAAGATTATCCCCGACATACTTGGCGGCGACCCAGAGTATTGCAACATCATGCATGCCGACGGAGCAGGAACCAAGTCATCGTTGGCATACATGTACTGGAAAGAAACGGGCGACCTCAGTGTCTGGAAGGGCATCGCACAGGATGCCATCGTCATGAATACCGACGACCTGCTTTGCGTGGGTGCTACAGACAATATCCTCGTATCGAGCACCATCGGACGCAACAAACTGCTGATTCCTGGTGAGGTTATCTCGGCCATCATCAACGGAACCGACGAGCTGCTGCAGGAACTACGTGACATGGGCGTAGGAATATGGCCTACGGGTGGCGAAACGGCTGATGTCGGCGATCTGGTACGCACCATCATTGTCGACTCCACCGTCACCTGCCGTATGCGCCGGGCTGACGTCATCGACAATGCCAACATCCGTCCTGGCGACGTCATCGTTGGACTATCCTCCACAGGACAGGCCACCTACGAGAAACGCTACAACGGCGGTATGGGAAGCAATGGACTCACCTCGGCACGTCACGACGTCTTTGCCAAATATCTCGCAAAGAACTATCCCGAAAGCTACGACCACGCTGTACCCGACGACCTCGTCTACAGCGGCAAGTACCGACTGACTGACAAGGTACCGTATGTTGACATGTCATGTCAACAACCAGAACTTCCCAACATGGGCCAGCTCGTCCTCTCACCCACACGCACCTACGCTCCAGTCATTAAGCGACTGCTTGACCAGTTGCGTCCCGAGATTCACGGTATGGTACATTGCACGGGTGGCGCACAGACCAAAGTACTCCACTTCGTAGGCGACAACTGCCGCGTCATCAAGGACAATATGTTCCCGGTACCCCCGCTGTTCCAAGCTATCCACGACTGCTCGCAGACAGACTGGCGCGAGATGTACCAGGTATTCAATATGGGTCACCGTATGGAAATCTACGTACGTCCGGAGGTGGCCGACGATGTCATTGCCGTTGCCAAATCGTTCAATATCGATGCTCAGGTGGTAGGACACATCGAGGAAGGTCCCCGTTCACTGACTATCAAGAGCGAATATGGAACGTTCGACTACAAATAACCGTTAGAAGTCGGTCAGGTCGCTGTTCTTCAGCTTCAGTTTCGAGTTGGCAGGCGTCTGCAGTCCTTCGTAGACGATGCGTACCATCGCCATATCGCGGATGAAGTCGACGGCTCCCACTTCCACCTTGATGATTCTCACGCCTAAGCGCTTCTCAAGATCGGCCTTCAGCTCGTCCTTCTTCTCGGGCACCACAAGCTCCATACGGTCGTACTGGATGTACTTCGTGGGCTTCGTCTTCAGCGTGGTCTCGAAAATCCAGACGGCAGCAAGGATAATAAGATTGGTAAGAATCAGTTCGAACATGGGCACTCCCTCGGCAATGGCGTTCACCAGCGCCAGCGCGATGATGACAAACAAGTAAGTCATCTCACGCACAGGCATAGCGTCGGTACGATAGCGCATAATGGAGAAGATGCCGAAGAGTCCGATACCGATACCCATCGAGGTCTTACCCTTCATATCCTCCAGCACAAAGACCATGAAGAAGACAATGAAGAAGATGGCAATGGAAATAAGCATAAACGTGAAGCAGAACTCGCGGTGCTTACTCTTCTTGTAATACAAGCGGAAGATGATGAACCACGTTACGACTAAGCTGATGAACAGTCGCACCAGCATCTGAGCAAAGCTCGGGGATAAATTTAAAAAATCAATCATATTAATTTTGAGTTTTAAGTGTTGACATTAAAATTAAATCTGTTATTTCTTCACTAACAGGCGCTCTATGTCGTGAACCTTCGGCTTCATGCGGTTGCAATGAAGCTGGCAGTTGGTAAGCGCAGAACCAATGACATATTTGGAGAAACCATGAGGCTTGATACGCAAGTCGCGGAGCATACGCAGGATGGGTGAAGGCACCAGTCCGTCGCGCTTCAACTCGATGATAACGATATCATCCATAGAGCGGTCGGTATTGGTTGCCACATTATGGAAACGCAGGTTGGTGTCGATAGTCAGACGTTCGGTCTTACCTTTGTTCACCAGCGTGATACGGCTGAAACGGTTCTCCAACTGACGGCTCAGGATCCGTGGATCATAGCGCAAGTTGGTACTCAGGAACTCTGTGAATGTTGATTCGAGCAGGTTGAAGGCAGAGTTGTCGTCTGGATTGAAGTCGTCGAGCGCAACGCGCTTTTTCTTCGTACGCCCACGATTGTTCTTGGTTTTCACCTCAAGGAAGTTCAGGTGGGAGTCGACATAAGAACGCACACGCAGCTTCTGACGGTTAGTGTGACCAGTCTCATGAACAGTATACATATTGCAGTCGGGCGTGTCGAAATAGACGGTATAGTAAGCTGCAATACGCTGTCCATCAATGTCCTGCGCGAAATAGTCGTCCCGCGCCATCGCAAGCAGACGCTCCAGCATAGGACGTGTAGTGACAAACTTGGTGTCAGTACGATTCATTAGCCGGATGCCGCTCATCTCGTCGAGCGTAATGGGGGCAAACTGTCGGAGTATTTCTTCCATCTTTTCAGGTTTTACGTTTATGGTGCAAATATAGTCATTTTGTTTTGTTATCGCAAGATTATTCAGCGAAAAGCCAGATAGGTTCAGCGAATTTCTCAGTTCAACTTAGGTTTCAGTTCGTCAGGCGAGTCGTTGGTGAACATGTTCACGGCCGGAGCCTGCTTGGTAAAGAAGTGGGTGACTTGCTCAGGCGTCAACTTGAGACTGGGCTTGAAGTCATTGCTCTTCATATAGTCAAGGATAGCGGTACGCATCTGGCGAGCCACGTGACGATGATTGAGGTCGCCAGCGATGTCCATCGTTGTCATCAGTAGACGTCCCTTACCCACATAAGCCTCAATGAGCATACCCAGTTTACGAGATACGTGCCACGTGTCGATAGGCTGTATGGGTGACTGGTAGTCACGGGGTAGTTCCATGAGGTTCATCACCTGAGCACGGTTCAGCAACTCCCACCAGTTGAGGTTCGACCACGAGTCGGTGGGGAAGCCATGCTTGAACAGCGGATACGAGGTGTCAATGTAGGCACCTGTGGTGTGAGGTGGTCGCATCTTGAACCACGAGGTGTTCCAGAATACAGGCAGATAATGCTGCACTACGTCGCTGCCCAGCTTCACCTTGCCGGCAGCAGTCAACAGCACGGTCTTCCCTTGCTTCAACAAGGTAAGTGCCTTCTGGTAGTCATGGGTCTCTATGACTGACTGGGCAGAGCCCGCAATCTCAGGCTTTACCTTTGGTTCAGGATACACCCAGAAATCCCAATGGTTCTTGAAATTCTTGGAGAACTGCACGTGAAGTGTCAGCTTGACAGGAGCTGCCACCTGGTCAAGAGCCATTTCAACGGTACCTAATGGATGGTTCTTGCCTAAGGGGATTTCTGTTGTTGACAGTACGCCGTCCTTCACAATAAGCCCGCTATCGTTAGTGATATAATAGGTAGCTTTGGCCTCTGTCACCTTGTTTCTGAAAGCATTATAAGCCTCTACAGGCACACGGAGGGTGTCACCTGTAGTGTAGACGAAGCGTGGGAAACGGGCAAGAGGAACCAGATAGTTGCTGAACTCGTTCCAATCGTTGTCGGTCGTATATCCTTTTTCACGCCAGAAGACGTTAAGAGGACCTACCAACGCTGTTCCCTGACCGCTATAGTCGTTCAAACTTAGCAATTGGAATCCAGCATAGTCCTTGGTACGGAGGTTGCGTTCTATCTCATATTTATAGCAAAGCGTCTGGAGTTTTCCGCTGGCCATCAGGAACTTTTCAGCCATCTGCTCCATACCGTTGTCATGTAGCAAATCGCGAAAGATTTCAAAGTTGCAAGCCTTATAGACACCAGTATACTGCGGTATTTCCTTGAAGTCCGGGAATGCACACCATTGTCCCTGCTCGTGGGCAATGATGGGTGTATTGTTAGGCCCCGGTCCTTTATAGTTGCGTGGGAACTCAATCTGTCTGTAATAGTCGTCATCGCTACTGGGAGCGTGGCTGTCCCAGTCAAGACCTCGGGCACCGCCTTTGACATGATACTCCGAACCGTTGTCCCATGCCCAGCCACCACCAACGGAAGCGCCACAATATACTTTCGTTGAATCATAGTCATGCATCTGCTTCACCCAGTCATTGCAATAGTTCACCCAGTCACCGGCCGGCTCATTGCCAGCCGCCATCATGATAAAGGAAGGATGGTGTCCGAACTCATCAACAATGCGCTTTGACTCTTCCTGCAGATATTGGTCAACGGTCTGTCCGCGACGAAGCTTCACGCCGTGGTTAGGCCATGAAGGTCCTTCGGGCTGCAGATAGATGCCCAAACGGTCGGCAGCAGCAAAGGCAGCCTCAGGAGGACAATAGGAATGGAAGCGCACATGGTTAAGGCCGTATTCCTTGATTTTGCGGAAAATGCGAAACCACTCTTCTTCATCAGTTGGCGGATAGCCAGTCTCTGGAAAACAGCAGTTCTCAACGGTGCCACGCAGGTATAGCGGACGACCATTAATATAGAGTTGGCGACCCTTGACACTGACTTCGCGCAATCCGAACGTCACAGGTACATCCCACCCTTTGTAACTGATAACCTGCGTGAAAAGGTGAGGGTTGAACTCATCCCACAGCTGAGCATTGGGAATTATCTTGGCACGATAGGTATATTCATTGATGATGATATCGACAGATCCTTCTGCCAGATGAGTAATAACCTTCTTGCGCCAGATATTAATACCTGCCTGCAACTCAATGCGACCTGTGATTCCATTCCAGTTGCCTTGTGTCTGGTCGGTAACGGAATGGGAATCCTGTCCCACACAGACGTTCTCGATACCATTATAAACACGAATGGCTATCTCGTTTGTCTCGCCAGGAAGAAGAAGGCTTGTAATGTTATAACGATGGGGAGTTGACAACGACATCTGATGACCAGCCTCTACGCCATTCACGTAGACGGTAGTCTCAATATGCGGACGCTCAAGATACAACCATATACTATCGCCCTTCCACTTCTCCGGCACATAGACAAAGCGTCTATACCAGGCATTTCCAACATAATGACGTTCTGGCGTCAGGAAAAAAGGGAACTTCATCTGACCCTCTACACGGTACTTCTCCATGTAAGGATTGAAATAGAAGCTGGAATCATAAAGAGAGCCCGTCCATCGGGTGTTCACTGAGACAGGATCACCCTTACCATTTGTCAGCATAGAGCCTGGCAGCATCACATAGTCTCCATCGTAACGGGCAGAGTCGCCAACGGCAAAGTCCCAGGAGCCAGCCAGACTCAGAATATCCTGAGCTTGGGTATAACTGAAACCCAGTATAAGACAGGTATATAAGAGTATTTTCCTCATATCATTCAACATTCTTCATTCTAAAGTAATCAAACTGCGCTGTTCCCTTATCACCATAGCAATAGAGTCCGACTCGGATACCTTTCCAGTAACCACCACGCATGGCAAACGGCTCACCACCAGGCTCGTATGTCACACCGTCCGTGCTGTAGAAGAACTGGTGGGAGTTGTTGAGACAATCATTATCCACACGCAAGTAAAGCTCTTTAAACGTTCCTGGTTTGACAATTGTCTTAACACCTCCGACCTCAATATAGACGCCCTCAGGACAAAGCCCAATGCCCTTAAACTGTTTGCCAATACAGAACAAGCCCGCACGGCATGAACCTTTGGCTGTCAGTCGGGTAGTCGACTCACTGTGGTAACCGACAACCTTTTGCGTTAGCATATTATGACTGGCTTTCAGACTGTCTGCAGGGAGTGCTTTCAATGTCAGCCATCCCTTACGATTGGTCAGGTTCCAATGGCTATCTACGGGGTTATGGTTCCACTGCCATTGCAATCCCAGTTGCAAACCGTTGAAATCATCATCAGTAAGAAGTGGTTCAGAACGGTGACTGGAAATAGGTTTCTGCCACACACTGACAGGTTCGCCCACGCCATTGCCGTCATAGTCAACACCCATCAGAGGCCAACCATCCTCCCAGCGAGCGGGCTGCAAATGGACGACACGTCCTAAAACTGGTGTCTCTTGGAAATGATAGAACCACCAACTGCCGTCAGGGGCATCTACCAATGCTCCCTGATGAGGGCCATTGACAATAGTCGAGCCTTGTTCAAGCACCACACGACGCTCATAGGGGCCATAGATGTTGCGCGAACGCAGTACCGTCTGCCATCCCTGCCCTACTCCGCCTTCGGGAATAATCAAGTAGTAATAGCCATTTCGCTTCAGCCATTTCGTACCTTCAGCCACAGGACCAGTATAGACCGTCACACCCTCATCAAGCAACTGACGGCCATCGGTCGACATCTTGTGGACTATGATAGGACCAGCCCCATGACAACTACGTCCCAAATAAGCTTGCCCATCATCATCCCACAGCGGACAGGGGTCTTCCCACTTCTCAACACGCTTTACCAAGTGTAACGGAGACCAAGGTCCTCGGGCATCGGTGGCCGTTGACATATAAAGGCCCTCATGGGGGGTACAGAAGTAAACATAGAAACGTCCATCGTGATAGCGGATGGCTGGAGCCCAGGAACCACCAGCATAACGTTGGTTGTTGTCCCATCCTGGTTCGTCAAAGCGGTGGTATATCTGGCTCACATACTGCCAGTTCACCATATCGTCAGATTCAAGGACTTGCATGCCGAGAAAATGGAAGTCGGAGGCTACCATGTAATATTTTTGTCCCACGCGAATTACGTCTGGATCAGAGAAGTCGGCATTCAAGACGGGATTGGCGAAGGTGCCGTCACCCTGATCGCCCCATGCCGGCATATCACCATCTGCATCATCACGAACATAAATCGGACGGACATCAGGCTCCTCTGTCGTAATACTGATATTCTTAAAATAAACATGATGAGCATGACGCAAGTAAAATCCTTTGGCAGGGAGATTTCCCCACATAGTAGCCTCGGGATAGCTGCGTTCCTTCTCGTCTTTCAAACTATCGGCAATAGCTGGCAGTTGTTCTGCAGTCACACCACCACGATGGTGCAGCGTAACATTCTCAATCCAGACATTCTTCACTCGGTGTCCAGGAAGTCCCGTGATGGAACAGCCTGTACTCCCTGCATTACGGATATCAATGTTGCTCAAGTGTATGCCACGTATGCTACCCACATGATCAATAGGAATCAATGCTCCGATGGTATCGTCATTTCCATTTCCACTCAACTGCTTTTGTTCGCCCTTTTTGAACATATAACCTCGTCCGCGATTACCCAACCGGATGAAAACAGGCGACTCAGTACCCTCCACCTTGAAGTCGTTCAACATGATGTTTTCCATCACGCCGCCATCGACAATTTCCAATGAGATAGCTGACGAACCTCGCCATTGGCCAAAGAACTTCTTCTGCTGATTAGCGCTCGGCTTTACGACAATGCCAGAAATGTAGATATTGCGAAAACCACCATTGGTTTCCGTTCCTAACTTCACAGCATTACAGTGGCTTGACACCACGCAGTTGCTGATATGTACATTTTCACACAATCTGGGCGATGTTGACTTCAGCGTGATAGCGTCATCATCAGAGTCGGCCTCAACATTTCTTACCGTCACCTCGTGACAGCCGTCTATATCCAGCGCATCGTTATTATAGTTATTGCGGTTTACCACCTTGATGCCTTCAATCGTTACTCGGTCGCAAGCCAAGTAGTGCTGCATCCAGCAACCGCTGTTTCGTAACGTCACATCACGCACGATGATATCATTGCTCTGAATGAAACGTAGCAGATGAGGACGTGTAATACCCTCGTCGTTCCACGACATCTTCTTGAAAGCGCGCCCTCGTCCGTCAATGGTACCATGACCGCTGATAGTCACATTCCGCACGCCGTCAGCATAAATAAGCTGGATAGTCGTTGTCTGTGTACGTAGAGATACATAGTCCGACTTCATAGGCTGGTAGTCCTCCAATCGTGTACTACCGTAGAGCGTAGCCCCTTCTTCCAGGTACAGATGAACATTGCTCTTGAGCACGATAGAGCCTGTCTTGTAGCTACCTGAAGGTACCACTACCCTACCGCCACCTGCAGCCGCACATTCGTCGACAGCACGTTGCAGAGCTGCACTCGAGAGCACCGTAGTATCGGCCTTCGCGCCGTATGTCACGATGTTATAGTCAGCAGCACCAGCCAGGTGGGAGGTCAGGCAGAGACAGCAAGACAGAAGGACCTTTCTCATTCTCTCATTTTATCTATCTGTCATTTGCCTTCATACCATTTTTTCATGATATAGAAGGCTTTTTTCTTCTCACCTTTGTCGCTAAATAATCCCTTACGATTATAGTAGTCCTGAATACCATCGAGTACACGACGGGGAGAACGGAAGTCTTTCAATATCCAGGGGGTCGTACCACAAAGACCGTCAATCTTATCGAGCATTGCCGTATTCTCAATATAGAGGTTCTCCTGGAACTCTTCCGTCCAACGCTGGTTCTTTGCTCCATGCAGACCGTACCTTGCTCCGCCGCCAAACTCGCTGACAATGACTGGTTTGTCATAGGGAATCTCCCATTCCATCTTCGGAGCATCATTCACATCGCGATACCAGCCGATATACTGATTGAACGATACCACATCAACATATTCATGCATATTATCACGCAGGCGATTCTTGTAGTTTGAAGCCCCCGTCACCTCCATCGCCATCGAGATAAGGCGTGTGGAGTCGAGACTACGGGCATACTGTGCCAAACGGCCCAGGAACTGGTCACGCTCCTTGGAGTGCGGTGTCTCGTTAGCAATACTCCAGATGATGATGTTGGCACGATTTTGGTCGCGGCGTATCATATCGGTGAGCTGACGTTGGGCGTTCTCATAGGTAGCCTTGTTTGTCCAGGCAATAGTCCAGTAGCAAGGTATTTCGCTCCAAACCATCATTCCCATGCGTTCTGCTTCGCGAACGGCATACTCATTATGCGGATAATGAGCCAGACGTACAAAGTTACATCCCATCTCCTTCGCCCAGCTAAGTAGCGTATGGGCGTCTTCTGTCGAATTGGCTCGGCCGCCACCATTAGGTTTCTCCTCATGGATACTCACTCCTTTCAAGAACACAGGCTTGCCATTCAACAAAATCTGCTTCCCACGTGTTTCGATAGTACGGAAACCAATCTCATCATTGAGCGTCGTTTCACCACACCGTATCTCCACTTTATATAATTTCGGTGTCTCTGGACTCCATAACACTGGCTTAGCCTTCATCTCAATAGAGGCTGTTCCGTCAGCAGACGTTGTTAAAGTTTTCTTGATTTTCAGTTCGGGAATCGTCAGCGTCACCTCACGATTCGCTTCGGCCTTATTCAGTTTCACGCTGAACGAAACCCGTCGTCCTTCAAGACTGGCCAACTGAAGACGATAGTTCTCCACGTACACCGGTTCAACGTCCACCAGCAATACGTCACGCGTAATACCACCATAGTTCCACCAGTCGAAAATCTGTGTAGGCACATCCTCAGCATGACGTTTGTTGTCCACCTTTACGATAATCACATTCTCACCCTCCTTCAACTTGTCAGTCACATCGTAGTTAAACGGCGTAAAACCACCCACATGGTGACCCACCTCGCGAGTGTTCACCCATACACGACAGTCATAGTTCACCGCACCGAAATAGAGCAGCGTCCTGTGGTTCTCTTGTTTCTGATAATTGAACGACTTCTTGAGCCACACGGTGCCTTCGTAGAAAAACAGCCTTTCGTCCTGAGTGTTCCAGTCGCCAGGAACGTTCATCGTCGCAGCCTTGTCGAAATCGTACTCTATCAAATCCTCCGGACGTTGCGGCTTGGCATTCTGGAAGAATCCCCAGCGCGTGGGATTCATGCGATAGTCGTAGTAACCCTCCTCCTGCACGTCGATAATGTAATTCCACTTACCGTTCAGAGAAACAGTATTACGGCCAAGAACATTGGCCACTTGTGGCACTTCCTGCGCCCCTGCCGACAAAGCAATAGTTGTCAGCATCATGATTGTTGTCAGTAGCTTTTTCATGTTTGTTATTGGTTGATGCTGCAAAGATACTAAGAATCATTCAGCTAAACGAATCTTTTGGGAAATTTAACAGCTGATGATCCATTATTCCCAACACTCCAATTCTTCTGCTATATCCGGCATGTCATTTCGGTGAAACTGGGGATCGCGGATTCCTTGTCGTTTTTGCAACCGATAGTCGTCGAGTAGGCGGAAGGCGTACTTGCCCAAGGCGATGATGGCCACAAGGTTGCAAACTGTGAGCAGGGCCATGCAGAAATCGACCATATTCCACGCCATATCGAGGGTGACCAGGGCACCCAGCATCACCATCACGCCACCAGAGAAAATGCGGTAGACGGTTATCACGCTGCGACTCTTCGTCATGAAGCGGATGTTGGCCTCGCCGTAGTAGTAGTTGGCAATGATGCTGGAGAAGGCGAAAAGGAAGATAGCGACGGCTATGAAGACAGGACCAGCGGTTCCTATCTTCGACTGGAGGGCCGACTGCGTCAGATTGATGCCGTTGAGCTCAGGCGACTCATAAAGGCCGCTGAGGAGGATGATGAAGGCTGTGCAGGAGCAGACGAGCAGCGTATCAGTGAAGACGCCAAGTGCCTGGATGAGTCCCTGTTTCACGGGATGGGTGACATCGGCCGTAGAAGCGGCGTTGGGCGCACTACCCTCGCCCGCCTCATTAGAGAAGAGTCCGCGTTTGATGCCGTTCATCATAGCAGCACCAATGCCACCTCCCACCACCTGCGAGAATCCGAAGGCATTCTCGACGATGACCTTCAGGACATGAGGCACAGCAGTGATGTTCATCACGACAATGTAGACAGCCAGGAAGAAGTAGCCAATGGCCATCAGCGGGACGAGAAAGGCACTGACACTGGCTACGCGGTGAATGCCCCCGAAGACAACAATGAGAGCCAACACAGCGATGACGGCACCAACAGCAACAGGCGACAAACCAAAGGCCTGACTCATGGCTCCACAGATGGTGTTGGCCTGTGTCGTGTTGTTGGCCAGTCCGAAGGTAAGGGTGATGAGGATGGCGAAGAGGACGGACATCCATCGGCCACTGTTGCGCAGGGGTTTCCACGAACAGTAGCGCATGCCCTTGCTGATATAATAGGCAGGACCACCAATAAAGTAATCACCAGCGTGCTGCTTGAAGAGCTGGCCGAGGGTGGACTCCACAAAAGCGGTAGCGCCCCCGACAAGTGCCATCACCCACATCCAGAAGACGGCACCAGGACCTCCGACGGCAATAGCTGTAGCCACACCCGCTAAGTTACCTGTGCCCACACGTGAGGCTACGGAAACGGCGAAAGCCTGGAACGAGGAGATGTGCTTCTTGGTCGACGACTGCCGACTGCCTGAGACTGACGATACAGAGGCATCAGTGAGCAGGCGTACCATCTCGCCAAGCATACGGAACTGAACGAAGCGCATGCGCCATGTGAACCAAAGTCCGCAGCAGACGAGGACCACCATAATGACATAGGTCCACAGGATGTCATTGATTTGAGTTAAGATGTCGTTCATACGCGTCGAAGGATACTGTCAGCCAAGCGTTCGTAGACTAATCCGAGATCGGCAAAGCGGTTGAGGCAATTGAGGGCAGCCTTGCGAACAGTGACGATAGATGATTGAAGTGCTACGTGAGCCTGGTCGAGAAACTCATTGATTCCACGCTCGTTAGGTTCCTGACCGTTCATAAACAGACGGCTCAGTACGTGAAAGCCACAGAGCTGGTAGAGTTCCTTGTCGGAGGCTATCCACTCGAAGGCCTTCATGGGGGCATAGGGCAGGTACTGGTAGAGGTTCATCGAGGCCTGTTCGGCTATTTCGACGGTCTCCGTCTGCTCCATCCAGATGTCTACCACCTCGGGCAGTATGACGTCAGCTGGCATCACCATCGTAGCCAGAATCTTGCACTCACGCACGTTCTCTTTCCAAAGGGCGATGGCGAGGTCGTAGTTTTTGCCGATTTCATCGGCCTTCTCACGCAGTCGAGGCAGTGTGACGCCCCAGTTGAGGTGGTAGTCAACGCCCTTGTCGCGCATCGACTGAGCGACAGCGCCGTCCATCATCTGGCGGAACGACTGCTTGATTTCCTTGATTCTATCGTTCATATTAGTGTGGCATACTCAGAGCTGTAGCGTAACATCTGGTGGGCATAGCTCTCAGCATAGTTTAGTTGAATGTCTATGATGTCGCCGTTAGCGTCCTTCACAGGCAGCATCTGCGGATTAATAAAGCCCTTGTAGGGTGCTAAGTTCAGGCGTTTGTAGCGCGCTAAGACCTCAGCGTGGAGGTCGGCATCTACCTTTACAGCGTAGCGTTCTACCAAGTCGCGGGCAGCCTCGTAGTCGCCCTCGCTCTTGATGCGCTGCACCTCAGCCAGCAGCTTCGCGAAAAGCTTTCGCAATCCATCGTAATCGCTTATCTGTAAGTAGGTTTTACCGTCACGCTTAACTAACTTTACAATATCACTTTGGGCTGCGCACCAATGGGCGATGAGGGCACGATTACGCATGTGAGCCTCCTCAATCTGGTTGCCTGGCGTGATGCGGATGAGCTGCGTCATCAGACCGTTCATCATATAGGTGTAGTACTGCGACTTGTAGGCTTCGCCGTCAGGTACCAAGCCCAGTTCCACCAGCTTGGGGTCGGCAATGTAATAAAGGCCGAAGAGGTCGGCACGGGCTTCTTCGATGGTATTGCCGTAGGCCTTCAGCGCATCAGGATCGACGCCAGGCAGCAACTGTCCGCTACCGTGTCCCAAGCACTCGTGGAGGTCGGTATGGAGGTCGTCGCAGACGTCGCCATACTTCTCAATCAGCGCCAGCGTGTCGGCATCGATGACGAACTCTTTCTTGAAGCCGCTGCCGTGGGCCGCCTTGTTATAGGCGTCTGTGATATTCGAGATGGTGATACTCTTCGAGCCGTACTGGGCACGTATCCAGTCGGCATTGGGCAGGTTGATGCCAATGGCCGTCGAAGGATACTCCTCGCCACCAAGCATGGCCGCGCAGATGACGTTGGCTGAGACGCCCTTGACAACGGGCTTGCGGAAACGTGGATCAACAGGCGAGTGGTCCTCAAACCACTGGGCGTTCTGGGCAATGGTGCGGGTGCGATGGGTTGCCTCCTCGTCGATGTATTCGACAAGCGACTCCCACGAGCCTTTCAGTCCTAAGGGGTCACCATAAACCTCGATGAAACCGTTGATAAAGTCAACTCTGCCCTCCAGGCATTGCAGCCACAGGATGCTGTATTCGTCGAACAGGCGCAGGTCGCCCGTCTCGTAGTACGCAATCAGTTTGTCGATGACCTGTCGCTGACGGTCGTTCTCAGCCACTTCAGTCGCCTTGCGAAGCCAATAGACGATATGGCGTATGGCGTTTCCATAGCGTCCGTTGCTACACCAGACCTCCTCCGTCAGCTGTCCGTCGTGCTTCACCAGCGTCGTATTCAGGCCGTAGGAGGGCGGCTGCTGGTCGTCGGCATTCTTCTTGCCATTATAATATTCCTCAGCCTCGGCCTGCGTCACACCGTCATAAAAGTTGCAGGCAGAGGTCAGCAGCAGGTCTTCGCCGTCGGCCTTGTTCACGCGTTTGGGCAGCACCGTGGGGTCGAAGATGACTGGAAACAGCTCGTCGCAGAGTCCGTCAACGGTCTGTCCACCGTCCAACGGCAGCCGTCGGGCATCCACCTGATGCAGTACACAGCGCAGATATTCCTCGTTGAAATCGGGTATAAACTTCTCTGTGCCATAGTGGTGATAGATGCCGTTTGAGAACCAAAGGCGCTTCAGGTAAAGCTCTAAGGCACGGAATTCGTTAGTCTCGTGGTCAATGCGCAGATCGGTATAGACCGTTTCCAGCGTCTTGCGGATGCGGAGGTTATAACGCCCGTACTGGTCGAACGTAATGTCACGTCCGAACAGTGCTGCTTTCGATAAATAGTAAATGAGACGTTTTTGTTGTAATGATAGTTGTTCGAATCCCGTCAATTGATAACGAAGCATCTGCAAATCCGCAAAACGTTCGTCTGTATAGCAAAAGTTACTCATCCACAAAAAAACTGTCGTCCGTTTTATTTCTTCTTTTTCTTTTGAACCTTCTGAACCAGCTGCGGATGCTGCTGAAGGTGCTGAACACGATATTCACGCGGTGTCATTCCCATAATCTTGTAGAATGATGCGTAGAACGACTGCCTGTTGGCAAAGCCAACCATGTCGCTTACTTCCTCCATCCTCAACTTTTGATAACGCTTGTCGACCAGAATGGACATAGCCTCTTCGATTCGGTATTTGTTAATGAACGAGGCATAGTTCATGTGGAAGCGGACATTAACAACGGCGGACACATAGCGGGTATTCGTACCCAGATCTTCAGCCAGCTTCTTGGCAGAATAGTCCTTGTCTTTATACTTCTTCTGCATGACGATGATATTCAGGATTTTCTCCTTCATCTCATCCATCAGGTCGGGGCTCACCAGGCTTCTATAGACGGCCTCCTTCTCCTTTTTTTCTGTTAAATTATACTTTGCCATACTCTTCAAGATTGATAATGGTATAGTTTTCCGTGCAAATATAAGCATTTTTCACAATATTTCCAAATAAAAACAAAGTTTTTTCCAAAAAAGTTGTAATTTTGTCGGAGAAATCTACAATTGGAATGGAAATTAATGCTCTTTTGAGAAAATATTTTGGATATGATTCGTTTCGACCGAACCAGAAGGAAATCATTCAAAACGTCATATCCGGAAATGACACGCTGGTACTGATGCCTACCGGTGGGGGTAAAAGTATCTGTTACCAAATCCCGGCTTTGGCGATGGAAGGAACGGCCATCATCGTGTCTCCTCTTATCAGTCTGATGAAAGATCAGGTGGAAACTTTGAAAGCCAATGGTATAGAAGCGGCAGCACTAAATAGTGAAAACAATTCAGAGGCTGATACCCTCATCCGACGTAAATGTATAGCTGGTGACATGAAACTGCTATACATATCACCTGAAAAGTTATTGACAGAAATTCCATATTTGCTCAGCCATATCCATCTATCGCTGTTTGCTATTGATGAAGCCCATTGCATCAGCCATTGGGGACACGATTTCAGACCTGAATACACTCAGTTAGGCCTTCTTCGTGAGCGTTTCCCACAGATTCCTATTATGGCATTGACAGCCACAGCCGATCGAATCACCCGGCACGACATTATCACCCAACTTCATTTACAGAATGTTCGCGAATTCATTTCAAGCTTTGACCGTCCCAACCTTAGTCTAAGTGTTAAACGCAACTTCCAGGCTAAAGAGAAGACGAACTTCATTTTGAACTTCATCAAGGCCCGTCCTTACGATGCAGGCATCATCTACTGTCTCAGCAGAAAAACTACAGAGAAAGTTGCTACTACCTTAAGGGCTAAAGGGATAAAAGCAATGCCTTACCACGCCGGATTAACTAATCAGGAACGCAGTCTGGCGCAAGAGCAGTTCAAGAACGACGAATTGCAGGTGGTGTGCGCCACTATCGCCTTCGGTATGGGCATCGACAAGAGCAACGTGCGCTGGGTCATCCATTATAATATGCCGAAAAGCATTGAAAGTTTCTACCAGGAGATTGGACGTGCCGGACGTGATGGAGCACCAGCCGACACCGTGCTGTTCTACTCGATGGCCGACATCATCCAATTGACGGAGTTTGCAAAATCAAGCGGCCAACAAGAGGTGAATATGGACAAGCTGAAGCAGATGCAACAATACGCCGAATCGAATGTTTGCAGACGCAGGATTCTTTTGAATTATTTTAACGAACAGATGGACCACAACTGTGACAACTGCGATGTCTGCCAGAACCCGCCCCAACGGTTCGACGGCACTCGCTACGTCCAGATGGCGCTTAGTGCCATGAAGCGTACAGAAGAACAGGCGCGTCTGTCGACCATTGTCGAG
>Ga0310696_10003159_pt1 | contig 20843 bp, 12 predicted proteins | sample AusTroGonzalo_MG_4_FD_203885 | JGI IMG/M metagenome (GOLD analysis project Ga0310696, IMG submission 203885) | Bovine rumen microbial communities from tropical cattle in Woodstock, Queensland, Australia - Gonzalo_02 (v2) (version 2) | ecosystem: Host-associated > Mammals > Digestive system >... | reverse complement strand
CTGTTAGTCAAATTCATTGATCTGGAGCACGTTCATGATTTGCTATTTCAATTCAGTTTCTGTGAATTCATCCTCTTTGAGTTAAATATGATATCATAAAATCATCATGATTTCATACGATAATATCTATATCTCATCATTGTTCTCTGGCTTGTTTTCTAAGTTCGTGTATTTCTTTTAGAATTCTAAATCACTCAGTTCATCTATCGGCTAAAATATCTCATTGGAATACTACTTTTTTATTTCAACCAGTCCATTCTAGATGTCAGTTAATTTCTCTTGCTAATCATGCATACTCTAAATTTCATTTGAGAGCCATATATTCTCAGTGAAGATCTCAAATAGCTACCACATCAGAGCTTCTCTGAACTTCGGATATCTCTCTGTATTCTGTATTTATTCACCATTTTGGTCTTTCGCTTAATTTCTCAGATTCTCTTATTTTAATAATATTTCATGCTTGTTTTAATAAATTATCAAGGAATTTGATGAAACGTTCAGTGAGTTTTTTGGATTTTTCATTAAGTTTTCGCTTATTCATCATTTCGCTTATTTTATTTCTTAGTCTTTTTACTGAAGGTTTAGGTAATGAGAAATTTGGCATTTTTATATTTTTATTGAATCGATCCTTTATTCATTCAATAAATTTTCATGATTCAAATGCTTCTTGAGATACATCAAAATCAGTATTATTATCCATAGATTCTTCTATTTTCTCTGAAATATTTTCTGATGTGTCGGTATCTGTTATTTCAATTGCTGTATTTTCTTGATATGTTTTTATTTGATCTTTTTTTGTTTCCACGGCATCTTTCATTCTTGAAATTACTTCTTCTTCTGTTAATACTTCTCTTCTTCGTCGATACTCTCGTTTTCCGTCTACCATTACTTTATCTACTTTTTTATACACTCCATTTTCTTTCATATAATATTCCCTTTCTCTTCCACCTTCTATGGTTTTTGATGTTACATCTATTCTTATTACTTCTCATTCTTGTATTTGTTGTAGAAATTCTTTATTAGATTGATCTAATCCTTCATCAACTTTTACTTCTTCATCAACTTTTATTTCTTCATCAACTTTTATTTCTTCATCAACTTTTACTTCTTCATCAACTTTTACTTCTTCATCAGCCTTCACTTCTTCATCAACTTTTACTTCTTCATCAGCCTTCACTTCTTCATCAACTTTTACTTCTTCATCAGCCTTCACTTCTTCTTCAGATTTTTTTAGATCTGCTTTCTTTTTTTTGCGTTCACTTTTGAGTTTTTTTAGTTGTGTTTCTAGATCTTTTTTCTGTTGTTTTAATTGTTCTACATCTTTAGGTTTCTTTGTTTTTTTTGCTTTTTTACGTACTCAATAATTTCCATTTTCCAAATCTACAATTTCTAGATTTTCTTCAGGATATCAGTCTACGATTCTTTGAGCTTCTGCCCTATCCTTTCATACCTCAATATGTCAATTTTTGATATTAAATATCATTCTTTCAGCAATTTCGATGTCTAGTTTTTCTAGTTCTTGTGCATTTCCTCATAGTTCGTTAATTCTATTTTTTGTGTCATATTTAATTGTTGTTTTTTTTCTTGTTCTTGTATCAATTATTTGAATTTTACCATCAAGAATTTTTCATACATAATGTTCGTTAATTGGTATATTTCCTGATGGATTATTACCAATTCTTCGCTCATAAATATCATAAGCAAGTCTTTTACGGTTAGCTATTTCTATTGTTTGTCCTTGTTCATTTTCGATTTTTTTGATGTCTTTCTCAATTTTTTTGATTCTTTTTTGAATGGAAGTTATTTTACTTTCCATATTTTTTAATTCTTCTTCAGCTTTATTTCTTTTTCCATTTATTATTGGTTCTTCTGGTCTGTATTCTGGTTCTTCTGGTCTGTATTCTGGTTCTTCTGGTCTGTATTCTGGTTCTTCTGGTCTATATTCTGGTTCTTCTGGTCTGTATTCTGGTTCTTCTGGTCTGTATTCTGGTTCTTCTGGTCTGTATTCTGGCTCCTCTGGTCTGTATTCTGGCTCCTCTGGTCTATATTCCGGTTCTTCTAATACTTCATATTCAGTTGCTCTTATTTCTCATTCTCAGAAATCCGCAGTTAATTCTCCTTTTGCACTATTGTATTCTTTTATTGTTAATTTTTTTATTTCTTTAATTTTTCATTGAAGTCTTAATCATAAAATTATACCTAATGAATGAATGGCATCTTTTACTGTCATCTCTTTTGTTTCTCATTCAAGTAGTACATTTATTATATTATCTGTAACACATAATGTTCAAAATTCTCCTCATAGTCATGCTATATATTTTAGGGTTTTTCAGAATGTATTTGCACTAATTTTTTGTCACATGATATATTCAAGACTTGTATTAGTCAAAGCATTTATTCATTTTCATAGAACTTTTAGAGTTCATAAAAATGCAATACTCTGTATGTATCATTTATAATTTTCAACAATGTTTAATCCTTCTAATAGATTATCTCAATTTATGGCATTATGTAATGCTGTACTTACTACATGGAATCCTACTCATTCTAATAATAATCAGACTGTTTTCATTCATAAGTTTCCTTCTTCTCTTGCTATATTTCATGTTTTAACAATATCTCATAATTTTTTACCCGCTTTCCGTGGCTTAGTTCATTTTGCCCATTCGGTGGATTTGCTAATAATTTTTCATGTTTTTGTTTCTAATACTTTAGCCATTTTTCTTCATAAGAATCTTGCAGTTTTGCTTTCTTTTTCTCATTGTTTAATACTTCTTGCAATGGCTTTTCAAAACTTTCATTTTCTAGCTATTCACATTTTATTACAAAGTTCTATTATTTTACGTGCTTTTTTTATTTTATTTGCTCAACTTGCCACACTACGTGCTACATTAGTGGCTCTTGCACCATAAATTAGACCTATTCATGCTCATGCTGTAAAACTTCATATATAGATAGCGATAGCAGTTATTGCTACTTCAATTACTAAGTCTTCTATAAATGGGACAACACTTTCACAACTTTCATCTGTCCAGTCCCATCGTCATCTTAGTCATTGACTATCATTAAACATATTTGAAATATCAGAATTTCCACCACTTATTCATTCACCATGTTTTACTAAAAATTTACTTATATGTTCATGTAATAAATCATCGATTCATCCGTATCTTATTATATTTTTTCAGATTTTTGTTTGTTCGTATGCGATATAGTCCAAGTATGCATCATCTTCTACAATCCCCATAAGAATTGCCATTCTTTTTTGTTCATCATCAGTAAGTGAAGTTTTACTTTTTAATTCTTGAATTTCATCTTCGTATTTTTTTCTTATATCTTGTCACGTAAGTTGGAATTTTTGTTCCATTTCACGTTTCTTTTCTATAGTTTCTTTAATTTTTTTAGCAAATGATACAACTTCATAGTAATTGTTTCCTTCTAGCATCTCTTTTTTTAGCATTCCTTTACTTATGAGAAAATTAACTACGCATTTCGTATTTTTTATATCTGTGTTCTCATTCGCTGCTTGTATATCCAATGAATCAATATCACTGTTACATTCCATTAATTCATCGATAAATTTTTTATTTTCTTCTGGTTTGATTTCTCATGTGTTTTCATTTATATCTACATAAGTTAATTTACAAATTTCTTTGAAACATTCATTATATTCATCTTTGTTTATTGTCATTGGTGGCTCTTTTTCATCTCAGGTAGATTCTCAATCTTTTGCCTTTTGTTCTAATGATTGATAATATTTTTGATTTGCCTCAATTCATTTATCTAATGCTTCATCTGCAGCTCTTTTTCTACTTGTATTATCTGATAGAGTCATATTATTTCATAATTCTGAAGATGCAAATATTATATCTCATTCAGATTCTGTGTTGAATATTTTTTCTATTAAATTACATGCGGTTTCATCTGTCATTGTTGATCGATTTCAGTCATGATGTTTATATTCTAGATATAACCTTTGAGTTTCTTCCAATGCATTTTGTCGACTTTTATCTGATATCTTTACTCCTTTAGGAGCTTTTAATAAATCATTTCTTATACTTTCAATATACCTAGCGAGAGCATCGGATTCATTAGTAGTTTTTTCATTAATTTCCTCTAATCTTGTAACAACTCATAAAAGCATATCCATTCAATATATTTGTAATTCTTTTTTCTTTTCTATTTCTTTTTCTAGTTCCTCTCTTTTTTCTGCGTTAGATACAGGAGTTTTTTTCTCAAGCTCAGTAACTTCTCCTCTTCTTTCCATGTAAGAAAATTCTCATCGTTTTTGTTCTAATCTTCTCGTTAGATAAAATTTTAATTCAGTTTTTCTACCCTTGATGTAATTGTAAAGGTATTCTCCACATTCCCCATAATTGTAGTTTTCAGTAAATAATGGTACTGAGGTTTTTCAGTCCTCACTCTCTGTCTTAAATTTTGCACATAATAATCATGATCAGCATGTGTCTATTGGATCGTCTCTATCTAATCTCGCATTAGCTCTTCGTCTTTTTACGACTTCATCCAGTCTTGTCTCTGTACATACCAAAAAATCTCTTAGAAGAGGTAATCCTTCTTTACCTCACCATTTTCAATTACAAAGCTCATCATATAATGAAATATATTTTGTTAGTTTGATTTCTTTCAGGGCAGCGATTTGTTGTGGAAAGTTTTTTTCTAAATCGCTGGCTAATTTGGAATAATCTATATTTCATCTTTTCTCCTCTTCAGCTCTTTTTTTGTTTTCTAAAACAATTCATTCTACTTCTTTGGTCATAAGTGTTACTCATTCCCATATATACGGTCTTTGCCCTTCTAATAGTTCTCAGTCAGTATTGTAAAAATCATAGGTTTTAACATTTGGATTATATTTTATATAAACTTGCAAAGAATTGTTTCCTGTCCTTTTCATTATGTCTGTCTTTAATTTATCGTTTCATACACATCCGCTATAATCCAAAAGAAAAATTCCATTAGGTTTCTCTTTTATAAATGCACTCATAACTTCATGAATTTTCATAGGATTAGCTTCTTTTGTGAAAACGAATTTATCTCATCTTCTTTCCATGTATGTTTTAGCTGGTGTTTTTTCTTTTCATTCTCATTGTGTTTTAGCTAATTCTTTTGAAGATTCATTAGCTAATCTATCCGTATTTTGCTGTGATATTTCTGTTGCAGCTTCACGTCTTACATATTCTTCGGCATTATTAATTCTTGAAGCTACTCTATCTAAGTTTGTTGTTATATCTCATGCTCTTTGTCATTTAAAAAGGGCTTTAACTACATTTTGTTCTCATAAATTTGGGATATCAGTATCCTCGATTTTTTTTTGTAATTTATCAAATGGTTGTAATATTTTATCTGCACGTTGTGCTGCATCTTTGTATTGTTCTCTGTATTGTTTTTGTAACTCTTTATACTTTTTAAAATTATCTCAGATAGGAGTTTTTAGTAATTCATCAGCTAAATTTTTTCATTTATTTCATGGTACTACCAAATTTAACCAGTATGCTAATCTATATTTTTGGATCATATAAACAGCAGATCGATATACTTCTATATCGTCTCTTATTGATTTAGCATCTATTTTTTTTTGTCTATCTGCCACATCTTTTCTTATCTCATTTCTTTCGTGGAGATCGTGAATTAATTCTTTGTCAGCCATTTTTATTATTCTATATTATTTAAAAGTTCATCTGCTTCATCTTTGTCATATTTTGTTTGACGTGATGCTTCGAATTCCATAATTAATTTTTTGGTTTCTCATACTGATTTGTAAAGATTTTCTCTTTTAGTTAGATATTCTTGTGTAGCATCATTTTGATATTGTTCTAATAGTTTGTCTCTTTCTGATTTTTCTTTCGTTGAAAAATATGTATATATTTTTTCTACATTATCTTCATCTTTGAGTATTTCTTCTCGATTGATTTTTTTATCTTCTTCATTTCAATATTTTTCAATCATGTTTAAAATTCGTTGTCTTTTTTCTTCAATATTCATTTGAGAATTGTTTGTTTCGGACATTTTAGTGTACTTGATATAAACTCCTAATTATATATCTATTTCTTTCATTTAGCAAATTTTTACGTGATTTAGGCAATATTCTATATTGACATATTTATATAAAAGATGTATAATATTACTAATTTTCCAAATTTATGAAAAACTAGCGAAAGAAATTTCGCTAGTTAGTAAATTTGATTAGATTATCATCCGTGCACTGGTTCTGTAAAGGCGCCTATACAAATTGGATTGTATTCAGAGCTTTTTACTTTGACTTTACATTTCATTTGATAAGCAGCCAAGATTTCAAATGATCTGTCGAAAGGTATGCTGATAGCAACTGGACTTTCCTCTGCGTTAATACTCCATCCCATTCGATTTTTTACATAACCCTTAATTGCAAAGAGTCCAATCTTTTTGATGTTGATGGCACAATTTTCTACTACGACTTTGAATTCCTCTCCATCAGATTCCCACATGAATGAAAAATCTTCTCTAATAGTTAGTTCTACTGCAAATTTATCCATAATATCCTCCTTTTTTTTTTAAGTTTTTTGTTATTAATATTGTGTTTGGAAATATAATTATTTGATTATTTCATTTCTAGTAAAAGTTGGGATTAAAATTTCATTTGCCTTTTTGAGGTGAACGATTATATTCTTAGTCAGATTTTTTTGATTTTTTTGATAAGAATTTATGAAAACGTTAGCGATAGAAACAAGCTGTGATGATACATCTCTTGCAATTGTGAATAATGAGGATTGAATTTTTAACGTTGAGAAAATTGTGATGTATTCACAGATTCAGCAGCATATTCCATATTGATGAGTTTTACCTGAAGTTGCATCACGTTTACATAGTGAAAAAATTGTAGCATTAGTTAATGAAATCTGATTGGAAAATATTGAAAAAGTAGATTTTATTTCGGTTACAACTAAACCAGGATTGCCATGATCTTTGGTTGTTGGTCGTACTACAGCTCATTTATTAGCAGAATATTATCATAAACCGTTAACTGAAGTGAATCATATTCATGGGCATATTTTCTCTATTTTACTTGAGAGAAAAATTGAAGATATTGAGTGTCCTTTAGTGATTTTGACTGCTTCTTGAGGTCATAATGATTTGTATGTAGTTACAAAAAATGGTGTCATTTCGAACGAAAGTGAGAAATCCATAGGTGAAACACACAGTGGATTCTTCGCTGGCGCTCAGAATGACATGGACACAGAACAAGTTGGACCATTTTATGTGACGAAGATTTGATATACTTTGGATGATGCAGCATGAGAAGCTTTTGATAAAGTTTCTAAAATGCTTAATGGACCATATCCATGATGACCATGGATTTCTGCTCAGGCTCTGAAATGAAAACCAAATGAAAAATTTCAATTCAAAAGAATATTTTTACCATTAAAAGATGATCAGATTTTTGAGTTTAGTTTTTCTGGAATGAAGTCACAGGTATTACAGTTATTATCGCATTTTGAGAAAGAATGAAAAAAACTGACTGAACAAGATGTTTGTGATATTGCTTATGAATTTCAGGAAGCTACGGTTGAGACTTTAGGAAAGCGTTTGATAAAAGCTGCGAAAATGTATGGAGCTAAAACGATAGCAATTGCATGATGAGTTTCTGCAAATAAGAGATTGGCTGAATATGTAGAAAATGAAGCGAAAGAATGGAATGAATCTGATTATGCAGAGAAAAAATGATTACATGTAGAGTTTATACATCCAGTTAAGAATTTGTATTCTACAGATAATGGAGCTATGATATGAGTAGCTGGATTATTGATGTATGGAGATAAATAGTTTATTTAACCAATAATTTCTCAATTTAGGTCTTGAATTTCGAGATGTTTTGTGTATTTTAAGTTTTCTGTTAAACAAAAAACAAAAGATTATGAAAAAGTTAGAAGACATTGAGGAAATGGTTAAGACTGCCCAACAGGGGTGGAAAGAAATTAGAGATTTAAGTTGTCTTTATCCTCTTTCTAGTGCTGGTCTTTATGACAAAAGAGAGAAATTGAAGAATCTTATCGAAGACATCCGTGAGAATATTGAAGCATTCTTGACTTCTTGTTCTCCTATTCGGGTTGAAGACTGTAAGAGTGTTAAAGGCGTTCTTGAGAGTATCTTCGGAATCAGCGAAGGTTTGTGCGTAAGCTATGTGTTCGGGGGATATAATGAATCTTATTTCATTTCTGATACGATTAATATCGTTGATGGGCTGGCCAAACGTAAGAATTGAGCTGGAGGGATTTCCTTCAGCTTTTTCTTATTTATTTTCAATTAATTTACCGTTTTCGAGATGAATAACATGGTCAGCAAAACGAAGAATAGTTGGATCATGTTCAATCATTAGAATTGTATCTCATCTTTCAAGGAATGATTTGAGTACTCATAATAATCTAGAAATATCTTCTGGATGAAGTCAAACTGTTGGTTCGTCTAAGAAATATACACAGTGTCATCTATAATCTTTCAATAGATGTCTAACTAATTTTAGTCTTTGGGACTCCCCTCATGATAGCATGTGGGCCGATTGTCCCATTTTCAAATATCATAATCAGATATCGCACATTAATTGTAATTCACGTGTGATATTATCCATTTCATGGAAAAATTCTAAGGCATCAGAAATATACATATCGAGTACATCTGCTATATTTTTTCCACGCCATTTAATTCATAAAACTTCAGGTTTATATCTTTTTCATTTACATAGTTCACATGGAACGTAAGTATCAGGTAAGAACTGTAATTCTATTTTTTTGTATCCATATCCGCTACAAGCAGGACATGCTCATTTATCTGAATTAAAGCTGAAATAGCTTGAGTGAAATCATAAATATTTAGCATCGCTCGTATTTGCGAAAACATCACGGATTCTATCGAAAGTTCCTACGAAAGTAGAAGGACAGCTTCTAGGAGTCTTTCCAATGCTAGATTGATCTACATAAATTGTATTTTTAATATCTTCGTATCATTCAATTTTATCTACAGCTAAATCCTGATAGAATTGTTGAAGTGCGATATTTTCGTAATGAGCATATTCTTCGGCACGCATAATTGGTGCAGCTAAGATATCTTCTCGAGAATATCATTTTTTTAGCATTTGCAGGCGGATATATGATTGTACAAATTTCTCTTTATCGTTTAGGAAACGATAGAGAGTTGTATACATTAATGTAGTTTTACCAGCTCCAGATCATCATGTGATAACTGTAAAACTTCAGAGATTTATTTTTACATCGATATTATCTAGATTGAATTTTGATGCTTTGCGAATTTTTACTCGTTTATTTGTTGGTGTATGAGTAAATTCCATTTCGACTTTTTTCTTTCAATTCAAGTATTGTGCTGTAAGACAGTCAGATTTTAAAAATTCTGAATATGGTCATGAAAACATTAATTCTCAACCAAAGTCCCCTGCTCCAGGTCAGATTTCTACAATCCAATCTGATGCTTCTATAAATTCTTCGTTATGTTCTACTACCATTATGGTATTTCACATATCTTTTAGTCTACGAATAGCTTGAATTGTCCTTTCAATTTCTTTTCTATCTAGTCAAATTGTTGGCTCATCTAGTACGTAAACGATTCATGTAAGTTTGTTTCAGAGCTGTTTTGCTAGACGTAAACGCTGAATTTCTCATCATGATAAAGTATCGATTTGTCTGTTTGTGGTTAGATATCCTAGTCATAAATCTTCAATAGTCTGAACTCTATCGAGCAATGGATTTGTAATACGGTGAATTAAGACTGGAGGTTGCTCTGCTGAATCGATGAAGAGTTGGAGTAATTCACGCATTTCTTCCAAAGGTATTTTCTGAAGATCTCGTATATTGATTTTTTCTAGTCAGTCATCTTCAGGTTTAGCAAATGGTAAATCTTTTTGCTGTAAAAAAGATTCAGAATAATGAGGCAGACTTTTAATTTGTTTGGCTGATTTTTTAGGGAAAGTAAGAAATACGTGTAGTGATTCTCTTTTAATTTTTGATCAAAAACATTGAGGACATGGTTTCATATCTAGCATTGCTTGAAAATCTACTGTAAGCATTCATTTTTCGAATTGGTCTTTAATTACGTCTTCCATTCATACATATTTGAAACTAGCCCATTTTCATTTTACAGGGATTCTGCTTCAAATTGGTAAACGAAGTTCTTCGTTATCTCAATAAACAACAATATGCAAAAACCATTCTGGTTGATCTTTCCAGATCTTTTCTAGATCTTGGTCATATTTTTCACATAATTTACGTAAGATTGCCTGTCAGATATTTGAATCTCTCCATGGAAGAATGGCATCTTTTAGTGGAGAATTTGGTTCGATAATTTTATCGAAATCTACTTGAAGAATTTCTCAAAGTCCATGGCAGCATTCACAGGCTCATTCTCAGCGGTTTGGAGAGAAATGTTGGGTTGTAAATTCCGGGTATGTGATGTTACAGTTTGGACAAAACATTTTGTCTGTAAATCGTTGGATCTCACTGTCATTTTGGTTAGACAACCTCTCCACCGCTTCGCGGTCCCCCTCTCCTCACAGAGAGGAATTTTTTTTCTTTTTTGAAGAAATTTCGATGTTTGATAGTCATGTATTTTCTACTTTTGAGGCTCAGGCAGATTCTCATGATTTATCCATGACATAAACTCAGAATTTTTGGGCTTCTCAAAGGATTTTGATTATATCTTCTTTTAGTCTTGGTAGTTTTTCATCATCTATGCTGATACGGTCGTAAATTCCATAAATTTTGAGTGGAAAATATTCATCTTTTACCACTGGATCTTCGAGGTAAAAATATTCGATAGGTACAGAAAAAGCTGTTTTTTCTTTCTGATTTTTCTTTTCTTTTAAAGATAATTCTTGGTCTTCGATATTCTTTGAAAGTGAAATTTTAGAATCTTTTTCAATAGGTGCAGAAAGAAGTAAATATCTAGTAAATCATGATCATTTCTCGATTTTTGACCTGTTGTTTTTTACAAATTTCTGTAAATCAGCTTTGGTATTTAGTCTTCCTGATTCTTTGAGGAGATATAGCTTTTTTCAGAAATATTTTTCTTTAATTTCTCCCAAGATTTGGTCTACATTTTTTGGTTTTATATGAGCTCCACAGTTGTAACAATAACTTTCTCCCACTTTAGCAAAAAGAAGTCTGGTATAATCATCGATTTCAGTGAGAGTTCAAACAGTTGAACGGCTATTTCATCAGCGTTTATTTTGTTCAATGGCGATTGCTGGAGAAAGTCAGGCGCAGTATGCAATATCTGGTCTTTCTCAGAGATTAAAAAATTGACGTAAATAACTGGAAAGAGATTCAATGTAACGAAACTGTCCTTCTTTGTAGATAGTTTCAAAGGCTAGGGAAGATTTTCCAGAACCAGAAACTCACGTGAATGTAATAATTTGATTTTTTGGTAAAACTAAGTCGATATTTTTCAGATTATTGGTTTTTATTCATTCGAGAACTATTACATCAGATTGATTCGGTGAAAGTGTAGTATTTGTGCTTTTTTTTGTAGCCATAAGATGGAGAAATTATTAAAAAATTTTGAGTCAAAATTCAATCTGTAAGATTAGGTATTTTATGTAGAATTGCAAGCTTATAAATAAAAATAGCGATCTTATACGACCGCTATTCTTGATGTGGTTGGCTACTCTATGAGACATATTTCTCAATAGCCTTGAGTAGCTTCTCTGTTGGGAGAATGTAATGTTCTCCATCTTGAGTCTCCCAGGTAATGTACTTACCGTTGTTGAGGTGCCAGAACCCAATTTCAGCGAAGCTCGATCCACCTATTCTGCAGCTATCCAATAGGATAAGTGTGTGGGTGGTCTTGCTGACTTCCTTGATGTTTCTGGCGTCCTCGTCGAGGGTCTCGGCGAAGTCCCGTAAGTTGATTCCTGACCATTCATTCTTCTCCTGGCAGATAGTAATGTACCTTGCGGCAATTTCTTCTGCTTCTGAGTTGTTTAATGTGTCTGGAAGCATGTACTTGGGAAACTTCACATCCCTTGGTGAGAAATTCACATTCAAGGGATTCTTTACATTAATTGTTCTCATTTTTTTTAATTTTTTTATTTTATTGCACTATTGCTATTAATATTATAATATTTTTTATATAAATGTCAATAAGAACATTAATGGAGAAAATTATGGTTTATAATTGATTATTTTACATTTATCTCAAATATGGAGTAATCATTTTTCACTGATGAGTCATTGATTTATCTCTAAAACGTATTGTGCTTCAGATTTTGGTTTGTATGATGGGCATTTTTCAGTTTCGCAGGGATCCATCTGAATAATATCTACGATTTTTAAGTCTGAATCTAATCGGATTCATGCAAGTGAAATTAAAGTATTTTTCATCCAAAAAGAGTAAGTTCACATTTTATCAAAAATGAAAAGCATTCAATCGTTATTAGATAGAGATTCTCTGTACATAAGTCAAATCTGGCGAGATTCGTCATCTGCTGCTATTTCTAGATTGAAACAGTTGTTATTACAGCAGATTTTTGGATTTTCTACTTCTCATGCTTCATATTTAAAAATGAAAAAAGATATGCTTAAAATCAGGATGAAAATGATTATTCAGATTGTGATTTTGGATGATTTTTTCATTTATGGTGAATTGATAAATTAAACGAATTTCCACTCTCCTTCTGATAAATCGTTTGGTAAAATGTATTGTGCTTCTTTGATGCGTTGTAAATCAATTAAATAGTATCATAGTTTTTTTATTACTCTCCTAATATGACGTTTTTTTCATTCATTCAGAATTACTTTGTAAGTTAGAGAGTGTTTTGTAGATTGAATATCTTTAAATTTTAGTACTTCTCATTCATCTACTATTCAGCTTTTTACTTTTTGTTTATCTTCATCTTTAAATGGAGATGAAAGCTGTATGAGGTATTCTTTTTCTATTTCAAATTTTGGGTGCTCGAATTGGTGAACTAGAGCTGGTGTGTCTGTGAGTAGAACTAATCCACGACTGTCTTTATCTAGACGACCGATGTAATATCGATTTTTAAATTGTTCTGGAAGTAATTCGTAAATTGTAGAATTATGCGGATCTGACTTGGAAACTACGTATCATTTGGGTTTGTTGAACATAATTAGCTTTCATTTTGGTTCATCAGCGTTCTCTGAAACTGAGATATTTTCTTGATTTCAATTCTCATCTATAATAGTAAGTATATCTCAGTTATTTAGCTCAGATTTAAATGATTCAAGTTTTTCATTATTTAAAATAATTTGACCATTTTGGATAAGTGATACAATTTTACGACGAGATAGTCATTTTGAGTTTTGTAAAAATGGGATGATTTGCATGGAATGAGTCAAATTTTTAAATTTATTTTCTGATTTTAGAATAAATTTTCAAATTTTTATTTCAAGATGTGAAAAAAGTCGCTGAAAATTTGACAAATTTTATAATTATAAATATAATTGTGCGATAAGTTTTATACTTATATAACAAAAACATAATGACAAAAAAAGAGTATTTATTGAAAATCCTAGAGCAGCTCGAATCAATTCGAGATCTTGCAAAATGAATGAAAATCTTGGTAGAACAATGAGATTTGTGAGATGATATTTTAGATATTTTGATTGAGGCAGTTCAATGAGCTGTGAGTACTGCAAAATCGGAAGTTGATAAACAAAAATTAGAGAAATGATTGGATGCTTTACAAAAGATGAAACAAATGGAGCAGGAAAGCAAGATGCAGGATGAAAAGGATTTAGCAGAGTTAGATAGTTTAATAGATAGCTTTTAATTTTTATAAGTATGTATTAAAATGCAAATGTTTAATGGTTGTACAATGTGAGTTCTTGGACATTTTTATTGTGTAAATTTTGATAATCTTGAATCTGAAAAAAAATGAAATGGTTGATGAGTTGAGAATTTTGAGAAGGAACTTAATGATATTACAAAAGAAATTAGTGAAATAACTGATGCGTTATCGGATGAACCAACAGATAATGACGATGAAGCTAAGAAGAAGTGAAAAGAATTACTTGATTCATTAAAGAGTAGATTTAATGATTCTGTGATGAATTATTTTAAAGATAAACCGGATAAACTTACTCAGCTTAAGACTGTTGTGGAATCTTCGATTCAGAAATTAAAAGAAAAAAATGGATGAGAACTTCCTGTAGAGTATAAACCTTTACAAGATTTTTTGGATGAAATTAGTAAGTCTTTAGATAGTATCGCAGTAGAATCTAATCAAAATTTCCCAGAATTTCCAATAGAATGAAATTGGGGTAAGCCTAAGGCTTGAGATGAAAAAAAGCTTCATAGAGGTCTTGTTAGAGAGAGACCTGCAGAATGACAGGAAGAACCTGATGAAAAGCTTAGATTCTATGAAGTAGCTGAAAAGATTAATGGTAGAGGTGAAGAATGAGGATTAATTGCAAAAGTTTCAGCATTAAAGACAAAAGAAAATTTAAACGATGATATAAAGGTTAAACTTGAAAATTTAGGAACTATATTGTCGAATATTAATAAAGTTATGGATAATACATCTATTGATAATGTAAAACTTTTGCAAGTTTTTATTTCAGAAAACTTATCAGGAGATGATAAAGTTAATTTTGATGCTAAAAGTTATAGTAAGAAAAATAAGGGGTTTGATGGAAAATTTTGAGATGGTACTTTAGCATGATTGAATTTAGTGATTAATAAAATAGAAAAATATATAATTGATATAACAGAAACTCTAAAACAAGCTGAAGTTTCTGATAAGTTGAATAATGTTAAGGTGAAAGAAAATGCGACTATACAGAAAAATGGGGAAATAAAGCCTGAAGATTTGGTAGATGGATTGACCGAGTGATTAACAGTAGCTCTAATTGAGTGACAAAATTTGAAGACCGATGAAGTAGGAAAATCTATTGATGTTAAATTAAATGTGAAATTAAATTCAGAATCATGAGTTAAAGAAAAACCACTCGTAGCAAAGGTAACTGTTGTGGATGGCGTATCAACAAAATCAAAAACGAGTCTTGATGCAGATAAAGCACAGTCACCAATTGATACTACGCCTCTTTCAGTAGATGGTGGTCAACATTTGGTTATGAAGAACAGTCCAACTATTGCTAGGAATACGGGGTTAAGATGAGCAACTTTCTATTTCTGAGATAAATTCACAGGTAAACATCCTGGTGAATGACAGCATTGGAATCCAGCAGAAGTTCCATCAAATGGACTGGATTATAAATGTTATATGAAAATAAAAGGTAATCCTAATACTTATGAAGTTATGGTGGATAAAAATTGAAATATTTCACCTGTTGCAATTAATGTCGATAGTAAGGTAAGTGTTTTGTTAAAGAATAATGAATCATGTAAAAGATATTTAGCAAATAAAGTACCAGAATGATTAAGTCCTAGACCTATAATCTGATGGGATAATAGTAAACAAGATTATGCTGTAATTTCTTATAATAAATCCTTAACAGTAGAACCCATGACTATTAGAGGTAAATGGGTAAGCCCTGATTTGTGAGATTGTTTAGCTTTATTAAATTTTACAAATTTTTTGAGGTGAGCTGGAGAAATTAGTGATATTAAATTTAAAAATGGTGATCCTGATTTAGAATTACGTGATGATGGTAATCTTTATGTTAGGGTAAATAAAAAATCAAATAGAATATATGATGAAAATTGAAAATTAGTAAAAAATGGAGGATGGTATAAAGTTCCTATGCAACGTTTTTGATTGGATAGAATTAAAAATAAAGAAGAAGTATTAAAAAATTTTATAAAGTATAATAATGGAGAACACTGGGAGGATAAATGGGATAAAAAGAAAGCTAATAAGTATTATAAAAAAATATAATTCGTTGAATGTGAAGAGTTTTGAAAAGTTGGATAAATTAGTAGATAAATTTAATTCTTAATCTAATTGTAAAAATGGTAGAGGTAAAAGAAAGTACTGATAATGCTCAGGATCAATTAAAACAAAATCTTGATCATATACAAAATGAGATTAATCAATTATCTAATGATGATTCGAGTGATGATAAGGTAGAGAATATGGACTGAATCTTGACTACAGCTTTTGCTGATTATTTGAAAAAGCAGGATATTAAATTAGTAGATGCATTGTATCGTAATGTTAGTAATATCATAGAGAAAAGTAGTGGGAATGTAGATCCTAATTTGCAAAAAATAAAAGATTTTTTGGCACCTTTGATAGATTCTGCTAAATTGGAAGGTAGTATGGAAGATAATTTTTCTGATGAAGAAGCAAAAGAGTATAAGTGAAAAATTTGAAGAATTGAAAATTTAAAGGAAACAAAGGATAATTTAATAGGTTCACTTGATGAAAAAATTAATAAATTGAATTGAGAGAATGATGATCTTGTGAAAGCTTTGTCTAATATAAAAATTGTAGTGGAACGTCCAAATACAGCTAATGTTAAATCTTTGCAGAAATTTATATTGAAAAATTTATCTGGTGAAGCGAAACAGAAATTCTTAAACTATAATTTTAAAGTTTGATCTGATGGTAAAAGGAATCCAGATAATCCAGATTGAATGTTTGGTCAAAATTTAGTAGATTGAATTAATGTTTTTTTACAAAGTTTAGATGGTTATATTACACAGGTAGAAACTTCGAGAAATATTCAATCGGAGAATGATGATATAGCAAAAAAACAAGCAGAACAAAGAGTGCAAGAAGAGGCTAAAAAATTAGCCGAACAAAAAGAACAAGAGAGAGTTAATAATTTAAATATGGGAGAAATAGTTAATAATGAAGATTGAGAAGTTATTAGATCATTGAGTTCTGGTATTGCTAGACAAATTGATGATATAATTGAAATTGAAAATAGTGATGTTGCTGATAAAAATGAAAAGTTATTAAGAAAATTTGCTAAGTTTGAATCAAAACTTAAGAAAAATTATATGGATTTGTTCGTTGAAAAGGAAAAAGCTAGACAAAAAAATAAACCAATGGATGAATATGAAAAAAAATTAAATACAATTTTGAAGTTCTGATCCTGGAAAATTAATAGAGAAAATGGAGATATTATTGATGATACTGATAATAAGAGTGATTATAGAAAATATGCTGATAAAATATGAAAATCTGTAGGTAACTGAAATGATCTAGGAGAAGAATGACCTTTTCAAATTTGAAATGTTGGTGATAGTAAATTAGAAAAGACTGATGTTGCAAATGATGTTGTGGAAGTAAAATCTTATGGTAGTATTTGAGAAACTGTTGAAAATTGAAAAGTTAAAGATGATGCAATAAAGGAAGAAAATTGAAATAAATATGTTATGATTGGTAATGAAAAGTATTTTTATTATAATGGAGATCCTGATGCTTTAGCTCTAAATATGAATTATTGTATTCAATATGAGGATAAGGTATATTTTTGAAAATTGGATCCTAATAAAGGAACTAAACTTGAATGATGACAGTTTGTTGATAAAGATGGTAAAATTACTGCTGTTGAAGCAAATCTTACAGCAGCTGATGAAGAAACTGGAACTCATGAAACTCCTGTTGTAGAATTAGATTTAAGTCAATATAGAAATAGTGATTCAAAAATTGATTTATCATCTTTAACGACATTAACAAAAGCTCAAGCAGAAATATTAGCAACCACAAGCTGAACTTTAATTTTAGACTGATTAAAAACTATTGATGCTGATATTGCAGAAAAATTAAATAAGCATGAATGATTTCTATCTTTGAATTGAATTGAGAATTTATCTAAAGATGTTGCTGATAAATTTAAAAATCGTAAATCAACAATGTCTTTTAATTCAATTAAGAAATTTGAACAATGAGTATCAGAGTTTATATGAACTAGTGAGTGATGATTATCTTTGGCTGGTTTGGAAGAGATTTCTAATGATGATGCTAAAAATATCGGAAATCATAAAGGTATTATGATTCATGAAAATGATTCATTTAATAATACTATAACTCTTTCTTCTTTAAAACATATAACTGTAGAACAGGCAAAATTATTGTGAAAATTTGAATGAGAAATTCAGTTGAATTGATTGGAAAGTTTGGATGAACAAACTGCAAAAGAATTTGCTAATTCACAACTTAGTCAGATATACTTTGATAATCCGGAATTTGATAAATTAGTTAGAGAAATTAATCCAGATAAGATTCCTCAATATGTAGATATGTGAAGATAATATTAGCATTAGGCTAGAAATTATTTAGCAGATTTTTATAACTACTTTAGTTTATTCTAAAGTAGTTTTTTTATGATAAATCTGATAGTTGCATATTACGAGAATATCTGACCATTTAAGGAAACTTGTTGCTCACTATTTTTTGATGAAGGGAAATATTTGATAAAAGCTCCAATTTGAAGTGGAAAGAGTTTTTTGTTTTTTGATGCTCCGAGATATGCGTTATATAAAGATAGTTCTAGGAATATGCTGAATTTGCAGAGTAAAAACTGAGAAATTAGTTTGATCTTTGAAGTAGATTGAAGTTATTATTTGATAAAAAGAATCCTAAAATCCACAAAAGCTGGAAATGATAGCTGTAGTTCGCAGTTATTTATTATTAGTTATAATTGAGAGAATTTACTAAAAGATATCAAAAATCTGACTTGAAATACTGATATTTTACAGTGGTGAGAGGATGTAATTGAAAAGTTTGAATCTGAAAATGGAAATTTGCGAAATTTGGATGAAATATCTTTCAAGAATGAAACAGATTTACAGACGACTTTTGAATGACTGTTACCTCCGAAAGAGGTGTTTTTGAGTACAGTTTTTCTTTTACAAGATGCAGACAATATCTTTGAGATGAGACCTGCTGACAGATTAATAGTTCTGAAAAATGTATTCAATTTATTATGAATCGATGATGCGAAAGAGAAGATCCAAGAAAAGAAAAAAGAAGTCTGATATAAATTGAAAGCTTTACAAGATCATTCCTTGCAAGATAATAAATTGAGAGCTAATTTGAAGGATTTGTGGAATAAAGTAAAAGAATTGGAAAATGATGAAGAATTGAGAAATATTTTATCAGTAAATAATCAGTATTTCGAAGATATTGAATGATTTTTTGATCAGATTTCTCTTAGTGATTTTAGTTTAAATTGATTAGAAAAGGAACCTTTTGAAAAGGCTGAAAAATTGATTCAGGAAAAAATGGATGTAGTTATTAAACTAGATACTCAAATATCAGAATTAAAGAATCAACAGAGTTCGTTAATGCAACAGAAACAGCAAAATGAAAGAGATGTTCAAGCAAATAAATTAAAGATTCAAGAACTTCAAACGAAAATAGAGAATATTGATACTAAAAAATGAAATGAATTGAAGGATAAGAAAATGGAGCTTTATCAGAAATGAGAAACTTTGGATAAAAACGCTGATTATTCAAAATTTAGTGAGCTTGTATCTTTTTGGAATCAGAAATCTAATGGAGATAATTCAATGGAAGATTTAGTACAGCCTATAAATTTGAAATCTGCTTATGAACTTTTGCAAATAGCAAAAAATGGATGAATAAGATTGAAAGATTTAATAGAATCTGAAAAAATCAAATTAGAAAATATAGAATTACAATCAAAAAACCGAATTGAAAATCAGAATAGAGAAATAGAAAAATTAAAAGAATTAAAATCTAGGAAAGAAGATGAAATCAAACAACAACAGATCAGAATTGAAGAATTAGATAAAATGCGAGCAGAAAATTCAGACTTTGACTGCCCTGATTTATGTAAAAAATGTCCTCATATTAATGCGATAAATAAACAGCAATTTGAACAATATTCTCAGCAAAAAGAGAAATTGACTCAAACTCTAGAAACTATGAAAGCTGGGTTTGAACAGCAAAATTTTGACCAGAAAATTAAAGAATTACAAGAAGCTAAAAATCTTGAATGAGATGATTTTAAGAAAGATTTGGAGAAGAAAATTAGAGAGCAAACAGATTTTTCTAATTCTTTGAAAGATTATTTGATTAAGATTTGATTCTCTGAATGGGAGAAATCTTATCGTGAATGGGAATCTATTCAGAGTGAGATTCAGAACGTGGATAAACAATTATTTCAGCGAGAACAAGAAAGTAAAAATCTGGAATCTTATCAGAAAGAAAAAGTTGCAGCTGAAACTTCGTTGCAGCATTTAGAGAAAGCTCAAGAAAAACAAGAGAATCAGATAAAATCCTTGAATGATAAAATTCAAGAAATTCAAGCTGAAAAAGAAAAATCTAATTCTCAGTATTTACAGCAACAGCAACGTGATATTAAGCAGATTTTTCAGGATATTTCGCAGATTGAGCAATTGGTTGAAGATAGTGTAAGTAATCAAAATTTGATGAAAAAATTACAGGAAGATGAAAAAAAGTTATCTCGTTTGTATTCGATTCTTTCCAAGGAGATTGTACTTTTTGCTTTGGATGATTATTTGCCTATTTTAAGCGATATTATCAATGATTATTTGAGTCAGTGTGTAGATTATAGTATTCAGATGCATATTGTGGAAAATGGAGAAAAACTAGAGCTTGAGGCTAAAATTTTAGACTGAAAATGAGAAAGAGAAGTAAAAAGTCTGAGTGGATGACAGAGAACTATTTTGAAATTGGTGTGGATGCTTGCGATTTCTAGTTATCTTCACACTCCCCTTTTATTTCTCGATGAAACGATTAATAATTTGGATGCAGATACTGTTTGAAAAGTTTCTGAAATGATTAATAATTTTGTGAAACAGAGAACTATGAAATTCTATACAGTTACTCACAATAAAGAGATTCAAGATATGCAGATTTGGGATGATGTTATTGAGGTGAATAAAATTGGAGAATCAGAATAATTTTATTGTTATATGTTAGA
>Ga0310696_10003157_pt1 | contig 20848 bp, 13 predicted proteins | sample AusTroGonzalo_MG_4_FD_203885 | JGI IMG/M metagenome (GOLD analysis project Ga0310696, IMG submission 203885) | Bovine rumen microbial communities from tropical cattle in Woodstock, Queensland, Australia - Gonzalo_02 (v2) (version 2) | ecosystem: Host-associated > Mammals > Digestive system >... | reverse complement strand
ATACTTCACTTTGATGTCCAGGTCGGTGTCCATGATGTCGCCGTTGAACTTCACAGAATTGGTGCCTCCGTTTCTCTCCGCAATCTTGAAGTCCTTGCTGGTGATGCCCATGGCGTTGAAGTGATAGTCGCCGTTGCTGATGGTGTAGTCACCGTTGATGGTGAAAATGTCCTGGTTGGGCTGGACGTTGATGGCCATGGTGCCGTAGCCGTTGCCCACGAAGACATTGCCTGTGGACTTGTCCACTTCGAGGTTGGCTTCGAGGTCCTGGGTGACATTGAGACGCAGACGCACGCGCATCTCGTTGCTCTCCTTTCTCTTCTCCTCCTCCTTGGCCATCATCAGCTCGTAAGGGTCCCTGTACACCACTCTGACAGGCTCCTTGAAGATAAGAAGGTCCTTGCCGCCCGCTGTCTTGACGGAGTTGAGGGGGATATGGAAGCTGCCGCCCTTGACTGTGGTGGCATCTACGTCGAGCAGCAGCGAGGAGAACGGGCCGGTGATGTTCACGCGGCCGGTGCCGTAGGCATTGCCATAGAAAGCCTCTCCCGCACTCTCTCCAAGGTCGAGGACTTCCATGTTCTCCAGGCGGATGCGGGTATTCATCCTGATGTCGTTGAACCGGTTGTATAGCAAGCCTCCTGAGATCGTGCCGTGCCCGTCGGTGCGGTCGGTGATCGAGATGTCGTCGAAGTACACCCCTGAATTGTTGATGTGCAGAGGGCCGTTGATATAGTAGGGGACATTGGTGAATGCCACCCGTATCATACCGTCTTCGAGCATCATTTCTTCGCCTGAGACCTCCAGGGCATTGGTGGGGCCGTCCGCCGTCACCTGTCCGGTGAGTCTGCCGTGCATGTCGCTGAAGACGTCCGAGAGAAGGGGTTTGGCATAACCGATGTCAAAGCCTTCCATTCCGGCGTTCAGACCGAGGGTCTTGTCCTTGGGGACGTAGTATCCGCGTGCATCCATGACGGTGTTGCCGTCGATGGAGTTGCGGAGAGCGTAATCCAGCAGTCCGTTCTCGAGGTCCCACGAACCACCGAGCGTGACTGTACCGGCAGGAACGCCTGCGACCATCGCTGAGTCGGCGGAGATATTGACCATCAATCCCAGCTTGTCCTTGACCGGGGATGTGACCATGGCTCGTCCGTACGCTATGCCCCCGATGCCGAAGTCCTTGGTGGAGAATGCATTGGCTATGGCCATGTCGACGTTGTTGATGCTGACCATCAGGGTGTCGGAACGGTCGCGGGAGATACCGCCGTTCACGCCCAGGTTCTGCTCCCCATTGGCGATGTTGAGCCCGATTACGCGTACGGAACCGTCGGAGTAGTGGTATGAAGCCGGCTCGAAATTCCATCGCTCGCCCTTGATGTAAATATTGGAAGTGAGGCTTTGGGCATCCACTACGGGCTTGCCCGGCGAACTTCCGGAAAGGTCGCCGGTGAGATAGAGCTCACCGCGGTCCTCCGGATCGGTCATGTTGTTGTAGTTGTAACCTATTCCGACATTGTTGTCGTTGGCGTAGAGCATCAGGGCGTTGTTGTTGAACAGCAGGCCGCCGAGGCTGAGCTCGTTGCCGGTGATGGTGCAGTTGAGCGCGTCGTCGCCATTGTCGATGTCGAGGTTCAAGTTCTTCATGTACTTGTCCTTGAAAGCGAGGCGTGGCGAAGCAAGGTTGCCGGTGAGCCTTCCGCCCTCGGTGATGCGCATCCTGAGTGAAGTGCTGTCCGCTATGTATGCGCCGGGAGCCAGGAACGACACCAGCGGACGGCTGTCGTGGAAGTTGAGCGATACGCGGTACGAAGCTCCCTCCCAGCTCTTGGAGGGTTCTCCGAACAGGGCTGCGATCTCCTTTCTGGTAGTCAGGTCCTGAATGTCCCTGACAATCGCTCCGACATCCTTCGTGCCTTCATAGGTGCCGTCGAGGAAGTCCGAACTGAGGCTGATGCCGTAGTCGTTGCCGCCGGAGGTGGTCTTGACGTGGATGTTGCCGATGTTATGGAGGCTGTCGGCGCTCTCGAGAACGAGGCCTTCCGCATCGACCCTTCCGACCAGCTCGCCCTTGTCCATGCGCTCGAAATTGGCACTAAGTCCGCCGAGCGACACGCGCGATACTTCCCGCTTGTCGAAGCCCAGTGCGTGGAGGTCGGCGTATCCCAGCGTAGCGTTGAAGCGATAGAGGGCGTTCTCGGCTGTGCTTGAGAGACTTGCGAGACCCTGGAACATGAAATTGATGTTCGGGTCGCCGCAGATGATGCGCCCGTCGAAGGTGTCGTCGACAAGCCTGCCCTTGCCTTGGATACCGGAATAGTCGTAGCCCAGGAGGTTCAGGCGGCTGATGCGCAAAGTGTCTATGTCGACGGTGGGGGAGCCGGGACCGAGGCTGGCCCTCAGGGTGGTGTTGAGCGAGCACTGGCGCACGAAATCCTTGCCGATGATGCGGCCTATATCGAGGTCGTCCGTGGCGAGGCTGCCGTTTATCCTGATGGGTTTATTGTCCGCTATGTCCCTGATGTTGAGGTTGGCCGTGGCCCTGCCGGATGCGGACTCCAGGCTCCCGTTGACCTTGAGGTCTGCCAGGGTGCCGGAAGTGGTGCCGTTGAAGGTGAAGGTGTCTCCCCGGGCAAAGCCGGAAAGGTCGAGCGGCTTGCCCTCAGTCCACTGGCTCAGGAAGTTACCGAGACCTTCGGTCGTGAAAGACATGTTCTTGAACTCGCCGTTCAGCCCCAGGTCGGAGCCGGATGTGGCGTCGGACAGAAGGATGTTGACCGAGCCGCCCATCCCCGAAGTCCTGTCCTTGAACGTGAAATTGTCGATGTTGAGGCGGTTGACCGGGCCGGAAATGGTCCCGGAGGCGACCTCGGCCACGACTCCGTTGTCCTTAAGAGTTGGGGCAAAGTAAGACAATGTCCTGAACGATATCGTGCTGCGTCCGAGCCTGCCGTCCAGGCGCACTTTGTTCACGAAGTCGGAGAAGTCGTCACTGGTGCCTGTCATCTTCAGCTCGGGCACGCTTATGTTGGACCACTGGTCGCGAAGGTGTAGGTCCTTGATCGTGGTCAGCCCGTTGCCGGCGGCGGCCTCGGCGCTCAGCACAGCGGAGTAGCCGCTCTTTTCGCTCAGCTCTATGCGGTCGGCGGTGCCCGAGATCACGCCGCCGGCCATCTTCAGGTCGCGCCCTTCCACGCTGACATCCACATCAAGGTCGCTCCAGTCGAGCCCGTAACCGTAGTCCGTCGTGGAAGGAGATGTATGGGAGATAAGCTTGAATTTCAGGTTGTTGACCTTGACCTTCCGGATGTCGAATATCTCATTCATATTCTTCGTCTCGGGAGGGACGAGGCGGAACACTCTCGTGAGGTTGGATGTGAACTCTTCACCCGGCTCGGTGACGAGCGAGAGAAGGGCGTCGTCGATCTCCGCTTCGCGGAGCTGGATGCCGTGCTGCGACAGGAGCCCCTGGAGGGTGAAGCGGGCAGCGATGGTGCCGGCGCGGAACAGAGTATCCTGCGGTGGGGCGTCCCCGCTCTGCCAAGGATTATTGTCGATGACCTTCAAATCCTTGATTATCACACCGCTGAAGGGGACGAAAGTGAGCTCCTCGAACTCGATGCGTCCGTCGATGTTCTTCTCGATCGACTTGATGGCACGACGGGCCACGGCAGTCTGTACTGCAGGGATCTGCAGCACGAGGATGCCGGTCAGTAGGAGCGTCGCAAGAATGACGAAGACGCGGGCGAGTATTTTCAGCAGTTTATTGATATCGGCGCAGTTTTTCTAACCTACAAATTTAGCAAATTATTCGGGTAATAATTACTAACTTTGCCCGGCATCTTGAAGAAAATTGAGAAATGTCAGATATCATCCTCGGCATAGAGTCGTCCTGTGACGACACCTCCGCAGCCGTCATCCGTGACGGTTATCTGCTCTCCAACGTTATCGCCAGCCAGGCCGTGCACGAGTCGTTCGGGGGAGTGGTGCCTGAGCTGGCTTCGCGGGCCCACGAACTGAACATCGTTCCGGTCGTGAGCGAGGCGCTGTCGCGGGCGGGCGTGAAGGCCGGGGACCTGACGGCCATCGCTTTCACGCGCGGCCCGGGCCTGCTGGGCTCGCTCCTCGTCGGCACTTCCTTCGCCAAGGCCATGGCGGTCTCGCTGGACATACCTCTCGTGATGGTCAACCATCTGCAGGGCCATGTCCTGGCTGGGTTCGTGAAGGAGTACGGCAAGGAGAACAGGCAGCCTTCGTTCCCGTATCTGTGCCTTTTGGTCTCCGGTGGTAACTCCCAGATAGTCAAGGTGAACAGCCCGCTGGACTTCGAAATTCTGGGGCAGACCATCGACGATGCCGTGGGCGAGGCTTTCGACAAGTGTTCGAAGATGATGGGGCTGGGCTACCCTGGCGGGCCGATCATCGACAGACTTGCCGCGCAGGGCGATCCTTTGCGTTTCAAATTCGCAAAGCCTCATATTCCGGGCCTGGACTACAGTTTCAGCGGCATCAAGACTTCGCTGCTCTACTTCGTGCGCGACGAGATGGCGAAGGATCCGGAGTTCCTGGAGAAGAACAAGGAGGATATCTGCGCTTCATTCCAGAAGACTCTGATAGACATCCTGATGGACAAGCTGGTTAAGGCAGCCAAGCAGACCGGCATCCGTGAGATCGCCATAGGCGGCGGCGTGTCCGCGAACAGCGGGCTCAGGCGCCGCGTCGAGGAGGAGGGCCGCCGGCGCCGCTGGAACACGTATCTCCCTGAACTCAAGTTCACTACGGACAATGCCGCTATGATCGCCATCGCCGGTTATTTCCATTATCTTGCTGGGGAGCGCTGCCCCCTCGACGTCGCTCCCGTCTCCCGCATCGCCGACTTTTAACAACCCTTTTCATGAGAGAGATTGAGATTGCGGTGCCGCTGGGGAAGCCGTTGAGGGCGGACGAGGTCAAGAAGACTGTGGCGAAGATGTTCCGGCTCAGCCGGAACGCCGTCATACGCGTCGTTGATCCGACGCGGCCGGACGCGGCCCAGGAAGGGCAGGCGTCGGCGACGTGCGTGATAACGCGCAGGAGCATCGACGCCCGCGGAAAGGCCGTGTGGCGCTACAGGGTAGAGGTTTACGGTGCGGACGAGACCTATGAGCCTTACCGCCTGCCGGAGCTGCGCGACGTGCACGATGCACCGGAGGTGCTCGTAGTCGGCGCAGGCCCTGCGGGCATGTTCGCCGCGCTCAAGCTCCTGAGCCTCGGGCTTAAGCCCGTGGTGCTGGAGCGCGGCAAGGACGTGCACGCCCGCAAGGCGGACATGGCACGTCTGTCCCGCGAGGGCGTCCTCGATCCCGATTCCAACTATTGCTTCGGCGAAGGTGGAGCAGGAGCATTTTCCGACGGGAAACTCTATACTCGTTCTTCCAAGCGCGGCGACAATCGCGAGGTGCTCTACCGCCTCGTGGAGTTCGGCGCTTCACCTGAGATACTGGTTGATGCGCATCCTCATATAGGCACTGACAAGCTGCCTGCCGTGGTCGAGAATATCCGTCTCGCGGTCGTGGCACACGGAGGGGAGTACCACTTCGGAGCCCGCGTCTGCGACCTGGCGGAGGAGGGGGACGGCGTGCGCGTAAGCACGGCCGACGGCCGGGCTTTCCGCGCCGCGGCCGTCATCCTCGCCACCGGCCATTCCGCCCGCGATGTCTATGAAATGCTTGATACCAAGGGACTTGAACTGGAAGCAAAGGGGTTTGCCCTAGGAGTCCGCGTAGAGCATCCGCAGTCTCTTATCAACGATACGCGCTACAAGGGCGGCTATGCAGCCGGGATGCCAGCGGCTGAGTATTCCTTCGTGGAGCAGGTGGACGGCAGGGGAGTATTCTCCTTCTGTATGTGTCCCGGGGGCGTCCTCGTCCCTTCATCCACGGAAGAAGAGACCGTCGTCCTGAACGGCATGTCCAACTCCGCCCGCAACTCCCGCTGGGCCAATTCCGGCGTCGTCGTGCAGATTGAGCCGGAGGATGCACCGGAGAAGTACGCCGACGACGGTGCCTTCGCGCTGCTCAATTTCCAGCGCGACGTGGAGCGGCGGATGTACGCGTCCGTGCGCGAAGCCGCACCGGACGCACATCCTTTCGCCGCTCCCGCACAGCGCATGACTGACTTCTGTAAAGGTAAGGAATCGAAGGATCTTCCTGAGACTTCGTACCATCCGGGAGCGGTTTCAGTCCCGCTCCATGAGGTGCTGCCGTCTATGGTGACCAAGCGTTTACAGAAAGCTTTTCCTTTGGTGGACAATAAGATACGGGGATATTACACTTCGCAGGCCCTGCTTCTGGGCACCGAGTCCCGGACTTCCTCCCCGGTGCGTATAGTCCGTAATCCGGAGACTCTGCAGTGCCCGGGCGCCCCGCGTATATTCCCCTGCGGGGAAGGCGCGGGCTACTCCGGCGGCATCGTTTCCTCCGCCATCGACGGCATCCGCTGCGCCCTCGCCGCCGCAGCCGTCATCTCCAGCTGACCACTTTCCCGACATCCTTCTACCGCCGGTGGAAGGTTACCGCCATTTTTGCTGAAAACCCCGACATCCTTTGACCGCCGGTGGAAGGATGAGGCAGTTTATTGCGCCACGGAGGGGAGGCCGGGGTGGCCGCCGGGGGAGACGGCGCGGACGGCGAAGTAGTAGTTGTCCTTGCTGAGGGGGCAGGAGAATTCCAGACGGCCGTCGGGACCGGTTGCTCCGGATACAATGTCGGCAAGGCCCATGGGCAGCGACGGCATCCATTCTGACTGGTCGGTCTCCCGGCAGAGGATCTGGTACGAGACCGCTGCGTCCGGCTGCCCGTCCGCTCCGAGGACCGGACTCCAGGACAGTATAGTGTTGTTGTCCAGGTCGTTGGCGTTGGCTATCCGGGCATTGGAAGGACGGTCGGGAGCGTAGGCGAGGGACATTACGGCTGCTAGATTGACCTTGATATTGCGTACCAGATACGGGAAGTCGACGTAGGACGCGAGGTCGCCGTAGTCTATGCCGTTCTCCGTGCGGACGTCCTGGTGGGTACGCTCATAGTCCTCGCAATACTCGCAGACGCGTACTGCCGTAAAGCCCTCCTGCTGGAAATACCTCTGGTCGCCGCCACGGCGGTAGCGGTCGGACCTGTAGTTGAGAACTACCTCCTGGTCAGGAACGTAGATGGCAGCCATTTCCTTGATATAACGGGCCAGCTGGCGCGAGTCGGAGTCCTCGCCGGTCCTGGTCTCCGAGAACACGCGAACCTTATGGTCCTCAATCAGTTCCGTGCCGCTGGCCCGGACATTGCCGATCATGTCGTTGCTGAGGACGGCCTGGATGGGCCAGCCTTCCCGGCGTGCCAGGGAGGCAAAGTGCCTGGAGCCGTCCAGGCCTTGCTCCTCGCCGGAGACGAACAGACATTTGACCGTCTGCTCCAGCGGTATCTGCGACAGGATGCGGACCGTCTCGAGCAGGCAGGCCAGGCCGCTGCCGTCGTCGTCCGCTCCGGGGGCGAATGTGGTGGAATCCATCACATCCAGCACCCTCGTGTCTATATGGGCCATCAGTATCAGTTCACGCGCGCCCTCGGTTCCGGGCAGTGTGACCATCAACTCAGGGACCCGGGTCACACGGTCGTACCGTCCGCCGTTCTCACCGACGGTGTAATAAACGCGCTTCACTGAAGGTCGCGGGCGGCCGGCGGGAGCGCTCTGCGCCCAGCGGCCGCACCGCCGCTCCAGATAACTGACTGCGGCGCCAATGCCCCGATCGGGGTCGGTCTGAGTGCTTAGCGTATGCCTGGTGTGGAAAGCGACCAGGTCGTCGATGTATGACCGTACGCTGTCGATGCTCACTTGGGCGAGCGCATCGTTTATTACAGGGTCGGAAAATGAATCGGATGCATTCCGGGACTGGCAGGAGAATAATAGGACTGCAGCGGCAGCCAGGGGAATCAATCTTCGCATGAAAAATAGTCGTTAAGCAGGTTCGATGCTCACAATATAGTGAAAAAGAGCGGATTTGCAAAACAACTGCAGGGGATGGAAACAGAAAAAGGGACTCATCAGAGTCCCCTTGGGAGCCACTCATCAGGCTCGAACTGACGACCTGCGCGTTACGAATGCGCTGCTCTACCGACTGAGCTAAAGTGGCTTGGACTGCAAATATAAGCATTTTTTCGTATTTTTGCACAAATTGTCGATAATATGAAGTCGGAGATCATGATTATAGGAGGCGGTGCATCGGGGCTGATGGCAGCTTACGGCGCAGCTAAATGGCTGGTGGACAATGGGTCCGATGCCCAGGTCACCGTGCTGGAGAAGATGCCCCGCCCGGGCCGCAAGATCATGATCACCGGCAAGGGCCGGTGCAATTTCACTAACGTGAAAGCCTGGAACGAATTCTCGCAGCACATCCGGTCGAAGCCGAACTTCGTCAAGCCTGCATTCTACAATCTCGACAGCACGGCGGTCCTGGACTTTTTCGAGAAGAATGGTATGAAGACCGTCGTGGAGCGCGGTGACAGGGCATTTCCTGCGTCGTACCACGCTTCGGACGTAGTGGATACGCTGGTGCGGGCCTGCGCCGGATACGGTGTTAAGCTGGTAGCAGACAGTCCCGTGACCGGCATCGTGCGCATGAATGACGGATTCAAGATCAATACCGCCGACGGGTTGGAGCACCGCTGCCGGAAGTTGATTGTCGCTACCGGAGGATTGTCTTACCCGACTACTGGCTCGACGGGCGACGGGCTGACCTGGGCCGAGTCCCTCGGCCACAGCGTCAAGGCCTGCTTCCCGTCGCTTACCGCCCTTGTCCCGCAGGGGTACAAGGCGGGCGAGATTGTCTCGCGGGGCAAAGGCCACATCGACCGCAGCACTCCGCTCTCCGAGCTGGGTGAATCCCTGGCTGGCATTCAGTTGAAGAATATAAGCCTGGCCGCTGTAATCGACGGGTCGGTCGTTGAGAGCGAGTTCGGGGACATCGATCTCACGGATGGCGGCATCGAAGGTCCCGTGGGGTTCCAACTCAGCCGCCGATGCGTCAAGGCCATCATCAACGGCTCCAAGGTGGCGCTCCGGCTTGACCTCAAGCCGGGCGTGGAGGCCGCGGAGCTGGCCGCGCGCGTCAAGTCCCTTTGGGACGAAGTCGCGCGCGACCCGCGCAGCCGCGGCCGAGGCGACCGCGAGCGCTGCCGCATCCTCCTCGGAAAGCTGATGCCCTGGGATCTTATCCCGGCTTTTATTTCAATGCATCCCGACATCGTCACAGTCAAGCGCAAGGCTGGTGTCAGGGACGCCGGAGGCCGCTACAGCGTCGGCGCCCAGCAGGCATTTGTCAACCTCTCCGGCATAGTTAAATACTTGAAGCAGTGGGAGTTCCCGATCGAGGGTTTTGTCGGATACGAGCGCTGCGTCATCACGGCCGGAGGCGTCAACACTGACGAACTCCTCCCCAAGACCATGGAGTCCCGCCTTGTTCCGGGCCTCTATTTCTGCGGCGAAGTCATGGACATGGACTCCGACACCGGCGGATACAATCTCCAGACTGCTTTCAGCACAGGCTTCCTCGCCGGTCAGTCCGCCGCCAAGACGCTGCTGGCGCAGTGAGGCGACGCGCTGATAGTTTCCGCTTTTTTTGCCGTAATCCGAAAAAACACTATATTTGCATCGGGAAAGTCGTACACGACCAGCTCCCTCTGAACTCCCCCAGGGTAGGAATGCAGCAAGGGTAGGAGGTCGTAGCGGTGCGATGTACTAAGCTTTCCCTTTTTTCGTTTAAAGCCGTTATGAGACTCATTTCCCTTCTGGCCGCTGCCATCTCTTCAGCCTTCCTGGTCCTATCCTGTAATCCTTCATCTGACAACTGCACCGACAATCTCAAACCGCGCATCGTGGTTCTCACCGACATCGGCCCGGCCGAGGTCGAGCCTGACGACAACGAGTCTGCGGTCCGTCTCCTGGCCTATGCCGACCGCTTCGAGATCGAGGCGATCTGCACCACCATCGGATGGAACTGCGACCCTTATCCTCCGGAGTGGGCCGAGTATCTGTACCGTGTCATCGACGCGTATTCCATTGATGTGGAGAACCTTATGAAGCGTTCCGGACAGACTGGATTCCGCAGTCTGGAAGAGGAGCGGGGGAGTCAGGAACTGGGATACTGGCCGAGCGCGGAGTATATCCGCGAGCGCTCGGTGCCTGGCAGCCCGCGCGCGGGCATCGGTGTCATCGGAGATGACAACGACTCGCCCGGCAGCGAACTGCTCATCCGCCTCGCGGACGAGGACGACCCGCGTCCCATCTGGGTCTGCTCCTGGGGCGGCGCCAACACGCTCTCTCAGGCCATCTGGCGCGTTCAGCAGACGCGTTCCCCCGAGGAGTTCAAGGCCTTCCTGCGGAAATTCCGCCTTTACACCATCACCGACCAGGACATGCATTACAGCATGCGTATGGACCGCGCCTACAGTTCCCATCAGTGGCTGCGGCGAGACTTCTCCGACGACCTGCTTTTCGTATGGGACGAGAGCGCCTGGCTCAACCAGAATTCCCTGGGCGTCAGGAACTGGGACAAATACGCTTCGCTCATCCAGGGACACGGCGAGATGGGCAAGGTCTATCCGCATTACCTATGGGGAGTGGAAGGGGATACCCCGAGTTTTCTGAACGTGATGCCCAACGGGCTCAACGATCCCGAGCATCCCGAGCAGGTCGGCTGGGGCGGCTGCCACCAGTTCGGCATTTCACCCGACAGGGAGACCTATGCCTGGACCAACTGGCAGCAGCCACTGAAAGGCATCTCCAACGAATACGAACACAAGTTCTATCCTGACGAATTCAACGACTTCGCCGCCAGGATGCAGTGGGCCGCTGAAGGCCGCGGCAATGTCAATCCAGTCGTCGCCATCTCCGCCAAGTCAGGTCGTAAATCCTTGAAACTCACGTCTTCTGCATCCTCCGCGCCCGCATTACTCAAGCCGTTTGAACTCCGGGCCAAGGCGGGCTCCTCCCTCAGTTTCGACGCTTCCGCCTCCTACGACCCTGACGGTGATGGCCTCCGCTTCGAATGGTGGTTCCAGAAGTTCCCGGATGATGATGCCCTCCCTGAGATCGACGGTGCAGACTCCGCACAAGCGGTCATAACCATTCCTGCCGACGCAGCCGGCCGTCAGCTGCACCTCGTCTGCGAGGTCCACGACGACGGACCCTTCACCCTCGTCTCCTACCGCCGCATCCTCATCACCGTCGACTGACCCTTTCCCCTTACCCTGCGGGCTTTTACCCGCAGGGTACCCCCTTTTTCGCCTTACCCTGCGGGCATTTACCCGCAGGGTACCTCTTTTTTTGCCCTACCCTGCGGGAAACGATCGGTGTGGGGGAATTTTAAAGAAAATGTAATTTTTACTTGCAAATATGTAATTTATACTTTACATTTGTGGTGTTAAACTTTACATGCTATGGATACACGAAAGAAATTATTGCTGTTACCCTATGGGTTTCAGGTGGCCGGATGGATCATCGCCGGTTTTTCTGCTATTCTATTCCTTTATGGAATACTCTTCATTGATAAGCCATATATTCAGAATGATCCCGCTGTTTTCGGAATTGCTCTCTTTTTTATCGGGCTGTTCATTATCGGTTTGTCAAGGGAGAGGCAGGAGGATGAATTTACATTGTATTTACGTACCAGATCTGCCCTGACTGCAATCGTTGTTATGTTCGGATTGTCTATTTTTATGTTACTTGTTCTTGGGACCTTGGCGGGCTTTGCTAATGGCAACGATATAGTCACTGAGAAAGTCTTTAACAACCAGTCCTTTGCTGATTTTTACAAGGGTTTCCAGCGCCATACTGGTTACGGTGATGCATTTATTCTCTACCTGATCCTTTACAAGATCCGTCTGGCTATTTACAAAAGGGGGGCGCGGGATGAAGAATAGTATACGAGTGGAGAGGGCCATTCTGCGCATCTCCCAGCAGGAGCTGGCTGACGCCGTAGGGGTGTCGCGCCAGACTATATATGCCATTGAGAATGACAAGTTTATCCCGTCTACTGAACTGGCTCTCAAGATATCGGCTTATTTCGGGAAGACTGTGAACGAGCTGTTTTCGCTGGATTGATGAAACTGCGGCGCCCTGTTGGGGGCGCCGCGAAAGGACAGGGGGCTGGTAGTGCAAGCCCCTATGACGGAAACTTCAGGCTACTCCGCTTCGGGCAGTTCGACGGCAGGCCAGCCGAAATCCTTGTAATACTTGACCTTCAAGTCGTTGTCGCACACGAAATTGGCAATGGCTTTTGCTCTTGCCTGCTCCCTGGCGTCGCTGTCGGACTGTGCCTTGGAGAATTCGTCGAAATACTCTCCGAAGATCCTTTGGGCGCTCGGCATATTGTCCGAACCGTCCGCGACCTGGTCGAAACCGGTGACTGTATAATGCCCGTCGGCATCTTTCTTCAGATGCATCTTGCCGGCGTGGCTGCCTCCGGATACGGTCTCTAACGTCTCTCCGGAAAGGTTGTAATTGAATACCCAGAAGTCGCCCCATACCTGGATGTCGTCGGGATCGGACTCATCGACGACAGCGTAGGAGTAGCTCGGTATGGTGTATTCGCCCGGGGCGTAATTCTGGCCGATCTCCTCGGTCAGGTATTTATCGATTGCGGTGAAGCAGGTCTCAACGACAGAGGCTTCCGTCACTGTTTCAGTATTCTCAGCAGATTTCTTGGGGCCGCAGCCGGCAGTCAGGCACATAATGACCGCGGCTGACAGGAGCATCAATGCAGTTCTTTTCATTGTCATTTATTTTTTGAATTCATTCTCCGACATCTGAACTGCAAAATTACAATTATTTCCGGTTTTTTGCGTCAAATGGCTCCGAACTCGTGCCGGAAGGAGAGGAGATTGCCTTCGGGCTGCGACACATTGCGAAAAGATTTTATATATTTGTGTACCAATCAGAAAAACTATGGCCAGAATCTACGTAGCCTCCAGCTGGAGGAACACATATTACCCCGAAGTCGTGGAGCGCCTCCTGGAGGCGGGCCACGAAGTCTACGACTTCCGGCACCCGCCGCACGGAGGCAACGGCTTCCGCTGGACCGAGATCGATCCGGACGCTCACAACTGGCAGTTCGAACAGTATGCCGAAGCTCTGGACCACCCGCTTGCCGAGAGGCAGTTCGCGGCCGACCTGGCGGCCCTGCACTGGGCCGACACCTGCGTGCTCGTCCTTCCGTGCGGCCGCAGCGCGCACACCGAAGCCGGCTGGATGGCCGGCGCCGGCAAGCGCGTCGTCGCCTACATCCCGGACCTCCCGGAGCCGGAGCTCATGTACAAGCTCTTCGACAGCGTCGTCGGAACTCTCGACGACCTTATCGCTGCTCTTTCGTACTCTTATGCGAGACGGTGACATGTCGTCCGGATAAAGTGCGGGCGCAGTTTAGGCGTTTGAGGATGGTTTTTGCACCAGAAGCGGGATTGTTATCCTATGTCTGGCGCGATAATGTGTCTGGGAAGCCTATTTTGCTCTTGCATTTATGTATATGAGAGTTTCGGTCGGGTCTGGGATAACAATAGATCCTTCGCTGCGCTCAGGAAGACATATAGAGGGGGTAGGATAAAACGAGGGGGCTCGATGCCGTGCAATGTAATTGTTTGATAACTAGAAAAGTACACATAATCCCTGTAGCAATACTTAGACAGGGATTTTGCGTATTCTGTTGGTTTCCAGGGCTATCCATTGCACGCGCCAAGCGCGAGTGTCATAAAGCACGCGCCTCGCGCGAGTGCCTGGGCTGGAGAAGATCAGACGGTCTGGCCGCGGAGGAGGACGGTGCGGATGAACGGGGTGCGGTAGTGGTAGGCGAGGCGTGTGAGGTTCCAGCCGGGCTGCGTTACGATGAGGTTGGCGAGTTTGCCGGGGGTGACGGAGCCGGCGAGGTGTGCGACGCCCATGGCGTAAGCGGAGTTGAGGGTGACGGCGTTGAAGGCCTGGACGGGCGTGAGGCGCATGCGGATGCAGCCGAGCGCCATCACGAAGCGCATGTCGCCGGAAGGGGAGGAACCGGGGTTGTAGTCCGAGGCCAGGGCAAGTCCGAGGCCGGCCTGGATGTAATCCCTGGCCCGGCCGTAGGGTATGCCGAGGAAGAAAGACGAGCCGGGGAGCATCGTTGGCATGGTCGCCGTGCCGCGGAGCGCCTCGATCTGGGCGGGGCCGCTGCGCTCGAGGTGGTCCACCGAGAGCGCACGGTGGCGTACGGCGACCTCCACGCCGCCGATGACGGCGAGCTCGTCGGCGTGAATCTTCGGCCATAGGCCACAGGCGGTACCGGCCCTGAGGATGCGGTCGGTGTCCTCGGTGGTGAAGAATCCTTTGTCGCAGAAAACATCCACATAATCAGCAAGTTCCGCTGCCTGAGGCATCATCCCTGCGACTGCCTCAACATACTCTTCGTGAGAGTATCCGCGCCCGACTGCATGCGCTCCTAAGAACGTGGATCGGACAACTGCGGGGACGCTTTCGCGAATGCGCTTGATTACGCGCAGCATCTTCAGTTCGTCATCAGGATTGAGGCCGTAGCCGCTCTTGATCTCGATGGCTCCGGTGCCGGACGACATCATTTCGCGTACGCGTACCATCGACTGCTCGTACAGGTCATCTTCCGAAGTACGGTGAAGCAGGTCGGAGGAGTTGAGGATGCCTCCGCCCCGGGAGGCGATCTCCTCGTAAGAGAGTCCGTTGATCTTGTCGAGGAACTCTCCTTCGCGGCTGCCGGCGTACACCACGTGTGTGTGGCTGTCGCAGAATGCCGGAATGACCATTCCGCCTTCCGCGTCGAGGACTTCCAAGCCCTCCGCGGCCGGGCATTCCGCCATTGTTCCGAAGTCCTGGATCAGTCCGTCCTCGATGCGGAGCCAGGCGTCCCGCAGGACTCCGGCCTCCGACATCTCATCACCCTGCTTGCGCATCACGCCCTCCGGCACGATGCCCACCAGCTCTCCGATATTGATGATAATTCTTCTCATACTCGTTAGCGTTTTAGGCCGGAGGCTGTGTCCTTGAAAATCTGTGCCACCCTCGGCATCATAAGAGGGAGGGGCCCAAGCTTGCTTGGGAGGGGTCGCGCAGCGACGGTTTTCGGAGCACAGCCTCCGGGCAAAGGTGTTATATATACTGCTCCTGGCGGATGAAGGAGATGGATTTCTCGATGTAGGGGTGCATGTAGGCGTCGTTGTCGATGAAGGGGACGAGCTTGCGGTAGTCCTCGAAGATGCGCTCGATGACGGGCGAGGACTTCAGCGGACGGCGGAACTCCAGAGCCTGGGCTGCGTTGAACAGCTCGATGGCCAGCACCGTCTCGACATTGTCCACGATGCGTACCAGCTTCGTGGCAGAGTTGGAGCCCATGCTCACGTGGTCCTCCTGGCCCTGCGACGACGGGATGGAGTCGCAGGACGCCGGCCAGCAAAGGCCCTTGTTCTGGCTCACGATCGAAGCCGCGGTGTACTGCGGAATCATGAAGCCGCTGTTCAGTCCCGGATTGGCTACCAGATACTTAGGCAGCCCGCGCAGGCCGTGGATCAGCTGATAGGTGCGGCGCTCCGAGATGCTCGCCAGCTCGGACATGGCGATGCTCAGGGCGTCCATCGGGATGGCGATGGGCTCACCGTGGAAATTGCCTGCGGAGATGACCATGTCCTCGTCGGGGAAGATATTAGGATTGTCCGTCGCTGAATTGATCTCGTTCTCGATGACGGACTCCACGTACATTATATTGTCCTTCACGGCACCGTGGACCTGCGGGATGCAGCGGAAGCTGTAAGGATCCTGCACATGCTCCTTGGGACGGCCAATCAGTTCGCTGCCATCGAGGATTTCCATGAATCTTTTTCCAGTGGTGATCTGTCCGCGGTGGGGCCGTATCTGATGGGTCAGCGGCAGGAACGGCTCGATGCGCCCGTCGTAGGCATCGAGCGACATTGCACCGATCCGGTCTGCCCACTTGGACAGGCGGATACTGTTGAGAATGGCCCAGACCGCGTGCGCGCTCATGAACTGCGTGCCGTTGAGCAGCGCCAGGCCTTCCTTGGACTGGAGCCGGATGGGCTCCCAGCCCAGCTCATTCCATACATCGGCCGCCTGCCTGACCTTGCCCTTGTACAGCACTTCGCCCATGCCTATCAGAGGCAGGCTGAGGTGAGCCAGCGGGGCGAGGTCGCCCGATGCTCCCAGCGAGCCCTGCTGGTATACCACCGGCAGAACGTCGTTGTTGAACATGTCGATCAGGCGCTGGACGGTGGCCAGTTGCGCTCCGGAGTGGCCGTAAGACAGGCTCTGGGCCTTGAGGAAAAGCATCAGCTTGACAATCTCTGGCCGCACGGTCTCGCCGGCGCCGCAGGCGTGGGACATCACGAGGTTGTGCTGCAGCTGCGAAAGGCCCTCCTGCGGGATGGTCACATTGTATAGCGAGCCGAAGCCCGTGGTGATGCCGTACAGCGGACGGTCGATGTCTTCGGTCTTCTTGTCCAGATACTTACGGCATTTGATAATGTCGTCCGTAGCTCCGTGCGAAAGGGCTATCTTCTCGCGGTTGTCGATGATCTCTTTCATCCTCTCCAGCGAGAGGCGCGTCGATGATATGTAATGTGTCATTCCGGTCTGAGTATTCTGAGTAAATTATCTTCGTCGGCGATGTAGGGGAGGGTGAGCCTGAGGCCCGGAGTGCGCGCCATTTCGCGCTCCGCTGCGAACCTGGCGCCCCCGTTCCGGGCCCAGGACCGGCGCGCTATGCCGTTGTTCACGTCCCAGAAGAGCATTTCACGTATGTGGCGGGCTGAGTCTTCCGAGCCGTCGATCACCATCCCGAAGCCACCGTTGATGACTTCGCCCCAGCCCACGCCTCCGCCGTTGTGGATGGACACCCAGGTGGCGCCGCGGAAGGCGTCGCCGATGACGTTCTGCACTGCCATGTCGGCGGTGAACTGCGAGCCGTCGTAAATGTTGGAAGTCTCGCGGAAAGGCGAATCGGTGCCGGAGACATCGTGGTGGTCGCGGCCAAGGACTATCGGAGCCTTGATCTCCCCGCTGCGGATGGCGTCGTTGAATGCCAGGGCTATCTTCGTGCGCCCCTCGCAGTCGGCGTAAAGGATGCGAGCCTGCGAGCCTACGACGAGATGGTTGCGACCCGCTTCTTCGATCCAGCGGACATTGTCACGCATCTGCCCGGATATCTCTTCCGGGGCGGTGGCGGCCAATTCGGTCAGGACCTTTACAGCCAGGGCGTCGGTCTTGGCGAGGTCCGAAGGGTCCTCGCTCATGCACACCCAGCGGAACGGACCGAAGCCGTAGTCGAAATAGAGCGGTCCCATGATGTCCTGGACGTATGAAGGATAGCGGAATGAACCGTCGGGCAGGAGCACGTCGGCACCGGCGCGGGAGCTCTCGAGGAGGAAGGCATTGCCGTAGTCGAAGAAATACATCCCCTTGTCTGCCAGGCGGTTGATGGCGGCTACGTGCCGGCGCAGGGAGGCCTGGACGGCCTCCTTGAAGCGCGCCGGCTCCGCCGCCATCATTCGCTTCGACTCCTCCAGGGAGTATCCGGCCGGGTAGTACCCGCCGGCCCAGGGATTGTGAAGCGAAGTCTGGTCGGAGCCGAGGTCGACGTGGACGCCCTCGTCGGCGAGGCGCTCCCAGAGGTCCACGACATTGCCGACATAGGCGAGGGAGACCGTCTCCTTTCCGGAGACCGCTTCGCGTATGCGCGGAATGAGCTCGTCGAGGCTGTCGTGGAGTTCGTCCACCCAGCCCTGGTCGTAGCGCTTGCGCGCTGCCAGGGGGTTGATTTCGGCGGTGACGCTCACAACGCCGGCTATGTTGCCGGCCTTGGGCTGGGCGCCTGACATCCCGCCGAGGCCTGCAGTCACGAAGAGCATTCCGCTACGGTCGTCCCCGCTCAATCCTTTCTTTTTAAGTTGTTTACGCGCGGCGTTCATCACCGTTATGGTTGTGCCGTGGACTATGCCCTGCGGACCGATGTACATGTATGACCCGGCCGTCATCTGGCCGTATTGCGAGACACCGAGGGCGTTGAATCGCTCCCAGTCGTCGGGCTTGGAGTAGTTGGGGATGACCATTCCGTTGGTCACTATCACGCGCGGAGCGTCCATGTGCGAAGGGAAGAGTCCCATGGGATGGCCGGAGTACATCGCGAGCGTCTGCTCGTCCGTCATCGTGGCCAGGTACTGCATCGTAAGGCGGTATTGGGCCCAGTTCTGGAAAATGGCGCCGTTGCCCCCGTAGATGATGAGCTCGTGCGGATGCTGCGCCACACGGGGGTCGAGGTTGTTCTGGATCATCGCCATGATGGCTGCCGCCTGACGGCTGCGCGCAGGATACTCGTCTATGGGCCTGGCGTACATGTCGTACGAAGGACGGAAACGATACATATAGATGCGCCCGTAGAGGCGCAGCTCCTCGGCGAACTCCTTTGCCAGGACTTCGTGATGCCGCTCCGGGAAATACCTGAGCGCATTCTTCAGGGCCAGGACCTTCTGCCCTTCCGTGAGGATGTCCTTGCGCTTGGGGGCGTGGTTGACCGTCAGGTCGTAAGGCTGCGGTTCCGGCAGTTCAGCCGGAATGCCGGAGAGGATATCTTCTTCGAATCTAGTCATCATTGCTATAATTAGATTCCTTCGCTTCGCTCGGAATGACAGTGGTGAGGAATGACAGGTGTTTCGCTCGGAATGACTGGTCAGCCGATTATGCCGTCGACCGCGTCTAGGACCTGGCGCTCAAGCGCGGCGCCGTCGGAGAGGATGGCCTGCGCGCGGGCGAGCAGCGGGGCGGCTGCGGACTTGTCCGCAAGCCCTGCTGCGTTGATCCGCACGTTCAGTGCGGCTCCGCGGATGGCGGCCAGGGCGGCGAGCGCCGCCACGCCGGCATCCGACGCCGAAGCGGGATTGCCCTTGCGGGCCATCTCCAGCGCCAGCGGCAATGCCTTCAGCGAGGCTTCCATAGTCTTCAGCGGGACCGTGGCGGCATACAGCGTGGCCTCTTCGAGGGCCGCTGCACGGGCCGCCTTCTCCTCGGGCGTCCCCTTCGGGAGTCCGAGCGCCGCCATTATGCGATTGAAGGCGGCTGTATCTTCATCCACCAGATGGACCAGTTCGTCCATGACCTTCTGGCCCTGCTCGGCGACATCTGAGAACTCCTTCCAACGCTCGTCCCATCCGCGCTTGTGCGCGGAGAGGTTGGCGACCATGGTCGCCAGCGCCGCGCCCAGCGCGCCCATCGCAGCGGACACTGAGCCGCCGCCAGGGGCGGGCGACTCGGACGCCGTCTCCTTCGCAAAGTCCTTGACGCTCAGGCGTACAAGCCTTTCCGAGACGGCCTTCTGCGCTTCGTCTTCCATCAGGTACTCGATGACTCTTTCCTTGGGATTGTAAGGCTTGAGATCGTCCAGCGACATTGATTTGACAGCTATCCTGATAATTTCCTCTTCCGATATGCCCAACGACCTCTGCTGTCTTTCCAAGTAGAATCTTCCGGCCTCCAGCAGCACCCGCTTGGGAACCAGTCCGACTATCTCCGTTCCTGTGACCTTCAGCCCGCGGGCTGAGGCGGCGCGGCACACCTCTTCGTATGCGATGTGAAGGGGAACAGCATCTATGTCGGTTATGTTCATCGACACCTGCGCGATGCCGTATTCGTCTATGTACCAGCCTATTGCCTTGCAGCCCTTGAGCGTGCCCGGGATCCATATCTGCTTGCCTTCTGAGTCCTTCAGGAGCTTGCCGGTGAGCGAGCCGCCCTCGCGTGCCTTGCGGCCCTTCTCGCGCACGTCGAACGCCACGGCCATGGCCCTTCGGACCGAAGTGGTGTTCAGGTTGAAATTCACCGCCACGAGGAAGCCTCTGGCGCCTACGTTCGACGCGCCGGTGCGGGCCACCGTCTCGTCGTACTCGCCGCCGAAGTCGGGCCGCCGCTCCGGGTCGGCCATCTTCTCCGGCAGGGCTTCGTATTCGCCTGCGCGGCAGACCGCGAGGTTCTTGCGCTCGGGCTTGAATGCCGCCGCCTCGTAGCAGTAGCAGGGGATGCCCAGCTCTTCATACATCCGCTTGGCAAGCCCTCGCGCCAGTACTGCGCATTCTTCCAGGGTGATGCCCGACACGGGAATGAGCGGCAGGACGTCAGTCGAGCCGGAACGAGGATGTGTACCGTGATGTACGCGCATGTCTATCAGCTCTTTAGCCTTTGCTGCTCCGCGGAAAGCCGCTTCCACTACCGGAGCAGGCTCGCCGACGAAGGTGATGACGGTGCGGTTGGTGGCCTTGCCGGGATCGACGTTCAGCACCTTCACCCCATCCACTGAAGCGATGGCGGCGGCGATGGCGTCGATGACCTTGCGGTCGCGTCCTTCGCTGTAGTTCGGGACGCATTCGATGATCTGTTTCATATTTTCAGTCTTTGGTCTTTTCTTCTTCGAACTTCTGCCGGAGATTCTTTATCATGTCGTCCACCATCGCGTCGAGGTCGTACGTATGCGACCAGCCCCACTCCTTGCGGGCGCAGATGTCGTCCATGCGGTCGGGCCAGGAGTCGGCGATGGCCTGACGCACGGGATCCACCTGATAGCGTACCTTTAGCGAAGGGATACGCTTGCGGATGGCCGCGAAAAGCTCTTCCGGCTCGAAGCTCATCGCCGCGATGTTGAAGGAATTGCGGTGCTTGAGGTACTGCGGTCTCGCGCGCATGATGTCCACTGCCGCCTGCAGGGCGTCGGGCATGTACATCATGTCCATATAGGTGCCGGGGGCGATGGGGCAGATGAACTCCTCGCCCTTCACTG
>Ga0310696_10003156_pt1 | contig 20848 bp, 44 predicted proteins | sample AusTroGonzalo_MG_4_FD_203885 | JGI IMG/M metagenome (GOLD analysis project Ga0310696, IMG submission 203885) | Bovine rumen microbial communities from tropical cattle in Woodstock, Queensland, Australia - Gonzalo_02 (v2) (version 2) | ecosystem: Host-associated > Mammals > Digestive system >... | reverse complement strand
CTTACATAAATACAGCTTTCTCCCAAATCCTGTTTTCTTAAGGCAATAATTTCACCGGCCCTCATTCCAGTTAGCATCGCTATTAGATTTGCAAGCTGACAACGTTCATCTTGCCACCTGATACTGAAAATAAGTTCAGCCATTTCTTTTGTAAGAATTTTACGTTCTTTAGATTTTCCAGAAAAACTTACTATTCCGGCTGTTACATCTTTGTCAATTCGTTCATCCATAAAAGCCCACTTTAATGCAATTGAACCTGCTCTATATATCTTTAGTTTTCTACTCCAACCTAAAGGAGTTTTATCTACATATTCAATAAAATCTTTCAAGTCTTTCCTGGAAATACTACAAAGCAATTTATCTTCCGTAAAAAATTTACACCAAAAATTCTCTATTGCTCTATGGCTTTCAAAAATATAACTGACACCAATATGACGATTCATTCTCTTCTTCTCAGCAATATAGGGAGACTTGTCTATATCCCAGAAAGTAAGAAGAAAGTCCAGTAATTTTTCAGTGCTGCCAGAAGAGCTTACGTCTATCCCTTTGTCTTTTAGTATTTGTGCAAGTTTTTGTAAATCAGAATCTGATAAATCTGCATACTTCAAAGATTGTACAGCAGATTTTGCAGCAATGGTTTCTTCATTATACATAGCCCACGCTTTGGCAACTGCTCTTGATCTGACAGTCTCCTTTGTGCTTTTTGCCGGAAGAAAACGTTCTTTAGATGTCTTGTCTGGATTCTTAAAACGTACCTGAAAGTAAGGGGAGTTTTTTCTTTTAGATAAAATAAAAGGCTCGTCTACTGCCATTTTAGCCTCCGTAATATGTGTAACACTTTTGCGTAACACTCAGATTTTAATAATCCTTATACAGCTAAAATAACGCTCGACAGCCTTTTAATTCGTTGTGTTATAACAATTTAAGTTTGCCACAAGTTAGAATCGAACTAACGACATACGGATTTTCAGCTCAACAACATATTTACTACCTGTGGTTATATATAGTTATATAAGGTTTTCTATGTTCTATGTGCGGATTTTACAATAAAAAATACCCACAGTCAAGTTATCCGTGGGTATCTAAAGGTAAATTTGTGTAACACTTTGCGTAACACTATTCATCATCAATGGTCGAAGCTGCAGACGGCATCTCCGGAATTATGTAATGAATAAGTTTATCAAAGTGAGGCTCTGTAATTTTGAGAGTACGTTCCTGTGGTGAGATTAAAGGAACGCTTGGAATTGTGATAGGGTAGTAATCACAATCTTCGTACACGTCTTTCATTACCTGGACAAAACGAGAGATGTCATACATATTGTTGTCTTCAACAATAATACTTTCAATCATTGAGTTGTCGAGGAATGAATCAAGTGCGTCTCCTTTACGGATGCTGTCTTTTGCCATTGTGAGGACCAGTTTCATCTGGCCGTCAGAGGAAGGCATAAGGCAGTTGTCAATAAAAGCAGATACACCGTCAGCGATCTGTTTCTTTGTTACTTCCATACTATTCCTCCCTTATTGTTTTGAGCAGGTCCTGACGTTCTGCTTCGTGAGCGTTCAGCTCGTTGCGGTATTTCTCGTCTGCACCGACAAGATGTTTTTTAATGAGAATACCAGCATGTCGAAGTTCGTCCTGTGCCATATCTTTATATGAGTTATCGTTTGTCTCAAGATATGTCTCCCAATACTTCTTTGCACCGTCGAGTTCTTCTGCTACATCATCTTCATAGATTTCTTTCATAGCAAGATACAACTGTCCGATAAAAAGAGGCTTCATAATCTCTCTGCTATATGGGTCGTAACGAGTGAAGTCGATGTTCTTTACAGAGTCCTTAAAATCTTTTTCAAGTTCTTTAAGTGCTTCTCTCATACGTTACCTCATACAACAGCACTTTCCAGATATTCTGAGAATCTGGAAATGTGATGGATCACCGAGATACTGAACAAGGAATACTGTTCTGCTTGTAAGTGGAAGCGGTCTGAAATAGTTGCCATTTCCATTCATCAAGGCGGCGGTAATTGTTCCATTGGTGATGGCAACCTGAGTTCCGTCAGTACCGTCTGGAACTGCAGTCGCAAGAAGAATTTCGAATACATCACCACTATTGATTGCAGGGGTAGTTGGAATTGTGATTGTAGTTACTCCGTCTGCTACCGCAATCTCTGTTGCTCTGAATCTTGTTATGTTATTACATTCACAAGCCATAATTGTCTCCTAAAAAAAATAGGGGAAATTTCCGCTAATTGCCTCTAATTTCCCCTAATATGTCAAACGTCTATACAGACGGAATAAGTCACCATAAAGGGAGTCGTTTTATGCCTTACGCATAAACTGGATAGCCACCACAGCCACAATTACAGAATGGTCCTGGACCTGCATTGTATGTGTAAGCATTTGGATAGCGTACTACATTACTCATTGCGTTCTGTAATTCGAGCTGATTCACTTTACCCTGCAGAGCTTCAATCTTGTTCTGCGAAATTGCATCCAAGATTTTCTGAGTCTGAGCAGTAGTATTGGCATTGATAGCGGCGGTGTTCAAAGCAGAATCATAGCGACTCTGTGCTACGTTTGCATTGATACCAGCTCCGGTTTCCGCAATCTGCATTTTCAGTTCGCCGTTAAGCTGACACTGATTTGCAATAGCCTGTGATACTCCGGCATTTACTCCGGCAATGTCACGAGCGAGTTCAGAGTATTTATCTCCGAGTGTAGCCACTACATCGTGATATACTCCGTTTGTTGCGGACAGAATCTCCCGCTGATTCGCCATAGTGTTCTGGTTATCAAATCCTCTCTGCATATCGGCTGAGAGAGCATTTGTATTTCCGTTTCCTCCGAAACCGAAACCACCATTACCCATAAGCAAAGCGAAGATCAAGAAGGCCCAGATAAATCCGCTGCCACCGAATCCGTCTCCACCAAACATCATTGGTGAACCTGAATCACTCACTGTCATAAGCGTTCTCCTTTATATAAAGCGTTTATTTCCAGTCTGACAGACTGTTATTTGTAGGACTCCTACAAATATTAAAGGTTGATGCCGAAATTACTTGCGAAACTTTTAATGTCTATTCCTTGCTGCTTAGCAAGGTTCATTGCAGTCTGCTTCATTTCGGATTCTGATTTACCACTTGTCATTTCTTGCATCTTCCGGAAAGCCTGTGGGTTCTGCTTCATCATTTGGTTCATACGAGTTTGTAACTGCTGGCTTAGGAATTGTGAAGGATTGCGAAACGCCTGCATTGCTTGAAATGGATTTGTCATTATGTCCTCCTAAATATTTTTCGATATTTGTAAGTCTTGAATTGATTTCAGCTATAGGGTCTTTCTGGATAACCTGTTCTTCAATCGAGTAGGAAAGAAACTGGGGCTTTCCGTCATTTCCCATGTTCTTCATGTAAATTTTCCCTGTACTAGTATCAAGAAAAATATTTGTGGCCAGAGGATCAATCATTGCTGCTCTAGCTTCTTCAACACCTGTTACGAAGTATGTTTTTATCTGAGGCTGTTGTGGGGTTGGTGGGAAAGTGTGTTGATAAGCTGGCATTTGCATTGCTGCTTGTGCGTTGCGTAAATAGAAATCATTAACTGGATTATACGGTACCATATCGTTACTCCTTATGAGTAAAGATTAGCACTGAGAAGAGGTTTGATGTTCTTGAATTGTTATTGAATTATTGTCGAAATCTTATCTCTGATAATGTTTAATTCTCTGCAGATTACCGGCTGACTGGCTCCAAGAGTATCAGCTATAAATCCAATAGATTGCCGCTTCAAATAAAACATTTCAAAAATTCTTGTTTGTCTTTCTGATAAAATAATCTTAGACAGAAGTGTGTTTACATCATCACGAGTTGCTGTGCTGAACCAGCGGTTGATATTACGAACTTTAATGTGCATAGTTTTCCTCCTACCATTAAAAATGATAAAGGAAAAGTGACATTTGAATTAAGTTGAATTGAGGTTGAATCGTTACTTGAATTAATGATTTATATGCAGATTTTTTGTAAGGTCTATCATTTCAAGTTCGGTTACAAAACCATTTGCTTCAAGTGATTTTTTTACAATATCTGCTTTTGCAGCATCTGGTGATGAAAATACTTTTAATGCGTAATGTTCACCACGAGAGAATACAAAACCTTGTAATCCAAGTTTATTGATCTTAGCGACATCTCCTTTAGCAATCGCTGGAGTAGGGTAGTGTCCTGCATAGATAGAATACATTGTAGTCGGCATAATATTCCCTCGTGGTTATTAAATTATTTTTTTGCTTTTTTCTTTGGAATAAAGTTAATAATCAAACTTGCAATCAGAGCGACAACACCTGCAACGGCAGTTGCGATCTGAACTGCAACATCTTTAGAAACTCCGGCAATTCCAAGCAGAACTGCAGAAGCGATGAAACAAGCAATTGTAACACCTTCTTTCCAGGTCTTCTTTTCGGCTTTTTTCCAAGTTCCGATTACAGTCAGAACAAGACCAAGTGCTTCTCCAAAGATACCAATGTAAGATGCAAATGGAATTGAAGTGAAGTTAGCGATAGCAGCTCCGGCTACCAAGGCAATTACGCCTACGATTGTACAGAAATTCTTCATAGATTTTCCTCCGTTATTTTATTTCGACAATATTGTCGTTATACCCTTTTAATATGCCTTTAACATCCAAGGCCCAATTTTCCCAAAGCTGAACAAGGTGTTCGTAATAATTTATTCTTTCTCCAAGGTCCGCTACAGAATGTGCTTCTGACAATTCATTTCGCTGCGGTTCCGGTGGAAGAACTATTTCTGCTTTAGGTTTACTTACGCACCCTGGAATTGTTAGCAGCAATAACAGTATTAACAATGTTAAAAATTTCTTCATCAGATTTTGCATTATTTATCTCCTCTGAAACTTTCTTTTCATCTTTCTCAATCTTCGCAACTTCTTCGGCATTTCGATAAAGATACGCAATGTTCGTCTTCGCACTTTTAAGTTCTCCTTCCAGACGTTTATTCTCTTTTTTCAGAGAATTCATTGCCTTGAATATGATTACCAGAACAAGAATAAGAATTGCGATTACGGCAGCTTCAATCAGCAGAATCTTCCACATAATCTATGTCTCCTTTAGGCATAAGCTTTTCTGCAAATGCAAGTCCGACTTTCTGACCAACATTAACACCAAGATACATCATTGAAACTGCAAAGAAATATGAAAGCGATTTTTCAACAAGTCCAATTAGTTGATCTTGAATCTGCTTGGTAATAATCATTACCAAAGCACACCATGCAATCACAAGGATTGTGATAATCAGCCAGACAAGCCATACAACAAATTTACGACTGTCTGTCTTTTTTGTTTCTTTTTCGTCCATGTTTATCCTCTTTTATTTTAGTCCTATTTTTATGAAGATGAAGGCTACTATGCCGGATATTACTGCAGAGACTAACGGAGAAAGCCATCGGTCTGTATTTTTGTCTTTTTTTTTCTCTATTTCTTTGAAAGATATTTCAAGATTTTGCAAACGCTGTTCTTGCAAGGCCGTCTGTGTCATAAGCTGCTGTAAATCAACAAGCTTTTTGTCGATACTGTCCAATCTGTACAAAATTGTGTCTTCCGTCATAGTTATGCTCCTTATACAATCTTGAACACACGCCGAGAAACAATCTTTCCATTATCAATAGTGTTCGACTTTTGAAGGGAATGAAAGTCATCGCTGTCAAAATGAGTGTAAGAACCGTTCTTCCATTCATTTATTATGTATTCATTTTTCTTTGCTTTGTATGAAGGAGTTTCGTTGGTATAAGACCATTTTTTACCGGTAAAAAGTTCAAGAATTTTTGCATGTTCTCGAACAAGGAAGTTCTTCTTGTCTGTAAGGTCTTTCCAATTTAAGTAGATATAGTTTTTAAGAGAGCAGAGCCAGGCTGCAGTTTCAATGTCGATGTTATGGCCGGATTCTTTTTCTGCAATGTTTAAGAGCTGCAGAAAGAAACAAGCTTCGTTTCCAATTGTGATAAATACTGATTGAATTCCGTTTCGCATAACAACCTCTATGGTCATTATGCGTTAGAAAAATAATTTGATTAAAATAGGGGAGAGGTGAGATTGGTTTTAGCAGCTTATTTCTTCACTTCCTTGCTAAGTTCTTTAATCAGTATTCGCTTTGCTTCTTCGTATAGTTTAGAACCTTTAGGAAGTGTTTCTGCGTATTCCCAGAGTGCTTTTAATTCCAGCTTATTCATAATAAACCTCCTTTGTCACCGAGGTCTATTATCGGGTCAGTTTAGTACGGTAGCAACTTGAAGTGAGTTGAATTGTACTTGAATCGTTACTTTAATTGCATAATATCTCTATCGCAAAAACCAAAAGGATAACGTTTAAGTCTGTATCCAAATCGACATCTTGAAGTAAGAATCCAAGTTTGTTTCCAACCAATTCTATCGTCTGGTTCTTTGTCATAGAGTTCACATTTAATAGAACGCAGAATAATATCTTCATCCTCCGCCTTACAATGTTCTAAAAAATCTTTCCAGTCTTTAGGTTCAAAATAAGTTTCCATAGATTCTTTAAGACCACCTCTATGAAATCTAACCTTATATACATTATCCATTCTCTTTCTCCTTTGCATACTTCGCCATAAGTTCTTCTGTTGTCTCACAGAGATTTCGTTCTCTTGCTGACTTCATCTTTGCAGATATAGTCTGTTGAGAATACAAGTCTATTTCCTTCTGCTGTTTACCCTGTAACTTCAAGTCGATAATCTGTCTTTCAGAATCAGTAAGATTAAGTTTCTCTGGCTTGTGAATTGCAAAGACATAGTTTATCTTGGTATAGAACATCACGCAGTAAATCAAATGAATCGCAAACGGAGTTATACCTAAACGCTTCATTGTGTAAGCAACAAAGATGTTTATAAGATAAATAATCGGAGCAATCTTCTTTAGTTTCGGGTCTGCACCAATAGCAATCAACATAAAAAATATCGTTGCGTAGTTGTAGAAGTTGTTGATATAGACAAGAGTACAAGCGAAAATCATTAAACTCCAAGCAAGTCCTTTTCTTCCAAAAAAGAATATACCAAGAGAAATCAGTCCGCATCCACCTGCACGGAGATACCAGTAATATTCAATATCACCGACTTTCCATTCGTAGACGTGCAAACCGATTAAAACGATATGGAGTAACATAATCAGAGCAAGTTGCTTATCGTTCTTTAATAATTCAATTCTATTTCTTAACCATTTCATAGTTTAATTATCGGCAAACTCCAAACAAAAACAATCCAAAATATACAATTAGAAAAACAATTGCAATAAACAACCCTTCTTTCATTTCTTCTCCTTTAATCTAAACTGGCTGTCATAATACCAACAACACTGCTTACACATATCTATGTTATCAATATGACTTTCTTTATCATCATCAATGAACGCACACATTTTACAAGGGTCGATAACTAACGGTACATCGTTGATGTAAGTTTCAAATACATCTAACTGCTCTTTAAGTCCTTTCTTTGCCATTTATTCCTCCAACTTACCGACTGGCGAACCGTCTAAGAACTCCCATAATTCAAAAAGTTCTTTCATTGTGTAATTCATATCACCCAATTCAACTACATCTTCTTCTAACTCTGGTATATAATCATAAGATGTAATAAGTTTCTTTGCGTTTACTTTTTTATGACTTAACCAAATATAAGGTACTGCAAGTTTTACTGGATTCTCCGCCCAAGAATAACCTGTTTCTTCTTCCCATTTTTCGCAAAAAGTTTCTATAAGTTCATTAAAATCTTTGAAAGGGCGATATTTCTTTTCTGATACCGAACCACTTACACTTAAAACTCCACCTTCAACTCTGTTTTCTCCACAGTTCTGTTCGATTGTGTAGTTTTCTTCTGGCTTGATACGATATTTTTCACCTTCATTAAACAGCGGTTCTGGTGGTTCAATCCATTTTCCGTAATGTTCTGAATACACTTCAATTGTTTTACCTTCACCGTATGCTTTAATTATTTGCCAGATACTACGTGCATCTTCTCTTGTCATTTTTCCACCTCGCTTGTCTTAATGTTTCGCACCTGTACAAGTGGAAGCCATTCTTCTTTATCTTCAAACTTCAGCCACAAATAAGAATTGCCAAACTCATACTCAACAGGAAAGAAATCCCTTTTGAAACCGTCAAACCAACGTACTGTAATTTTAATCTTTGCCATTTTATTCCTCCTCTAGTTTCTCATTAACAGCCATTAGAAAACTTGCTAAAATCAATAGCACTATGCCAACAATCATTTCTCAACCTCGCTTGTAAGAATTATATGTCCGCAATATTCACAAACATAATAATAGCAAAATCCCCATAGTTGCTTTTTCATTCTTTTGTTACATTTAGGACAGTGCATTATTTTACCTCGCTTTCTTTTAAGAATTGTTCTGCTTCTGTAAGTATAGGGTGTGTATTTTCTAGTGCAAACGTATAATCAGAATCTTCATTTTTAAGGGCGTGCAGAAGTACCTTAATTATCTTCTTTGCTTTGGTGAGTTGTCCTATCACTTCGCTTTTGTCCTTTATGTCCTTCCAAGGTGTTTCTCCGTCTAAGGCTTCAAGTTTTAGTTTCAGTTCTGCGTTTTCTTTTTCAAGTTCTGCAATACGCTTTTCTCTTGGCTCGGCAAAATCAAAAATTGAACGTACTAATTCTGAGTAAGTGAAGAAAGTCTGACAACGTTTAGCAGTTACTTTGTCTCTAAATTCATTGTCTACCCAATCCAAGACTTCTTGTTCAAGTTTTTCTTCTGCTTCCTTTTTCAGTTCGTCTTTAGTCATTTTCTTTTATCTCCTTAAAACTATTTCAACAGGTCTTTTAAAACTTCTTTATCGTCTATACAAACCTTAATAAGGAAATCTTCATATCCTGCTAAAGATTCATATTTATTACCTAATACGTCTGTAATTATTGCTCGCTCAAAACAAAAATCTTCCTTACGTTTTTCTACTTTAAGTATAAGAGAAACATTCAAGTCTATAGTTTCACCGTCTTTATCAAAAACTTTAACAAACGTCATTTTCTTTTATCTCCCATTTTTTACAGTTATAACAAATCCCTTTTTCAAAAGAGATATTCTTTCTGCAACATTCTTCAAGGCACGATAGATAGTTCTTGCAGTTACACCAACACTTCATTTTCTCAATCTGTGCTTCAAGGTCTGCAATCTTTTTACAAGCGTTTGCGATAACATCTGTATTATCTGTATGTACTCCAAAATACTCCTGTTGTGTTTCTGCGTTTTCGTTCATATCTGGCATAGTCTTACTCCTTCAATTAAGATGTACTGTAATAGGAAGTCCAACAAATGCTATTGTGCTTTCCATAGCAATTCGCATACTGTCCTTTACTCCGTCTTTTTCGTACATATTCCACTGCTTGTAAAAATAATCTAATGCGGTTGAAACGTGTTTAGGATTTTCCTTTTCTAAGGTCTGTAAATAATCAAAAAACTCTTGCTGATATTTTGTCATAGTCTTACTCCTTAAACTGTGGGATTTCACACCAAGCGATAAAAAGTTCTTTTGGTATTTTCTCGCCTTTATTACAATCATTGTAAAAATCAATTCCGTCATACCAACCTAAAACATAACAACCTACAAGACGAATAAGCACCAATTTAATTTTTTCGGGTAAATCGTTCGGGTCTTTTCTCAAATCGTGCCATTGAATACCGTTTTCAGTTGCAAACATTACAAGCAAATCTGAAAGATAGTAATTATTAAGCCACATACCATCAGATTCTTTGTTTATCCTATCAATAAATTCTTTTGCTTTCTGTTTAAGTTCTTCTGTCATTCTTCGTTCTCCTTTTCCCAGTAATGAGCAACTAAGCAAATAATCAATCCTAAGATTGCTCCGATAACAATTCCAACTACTTCGCCTAAACTCATTCTTCTTCCTCACCTTCCTTTTTGCAATTAAACATTTTCAATCATTCACCTTTTAATAGAAATAAATTATTTTTTACCTTTGCAAGGTATGCTCTTGTTGAAGCAGGAATTGTTCCGTTCATTACGTTACCTTCGCCGCAATTGTATGCCATAATTGCGTCATCCTGCAGTTTGAATTTATCATCTAAATACTTCATGTGATGTAAAGCAATATAGGTATTATGTTTCCAGTTGAATGGGTCTAGTTGAATATTGTCAAACCAGTATCTGTTTTTGAATGAGGTCCACAAGTAATAATCATTAAGCTGCCACAAGCCTATATCAATAGTTCCGTTTTCATTTCTATGAGTTGCTTCCGGATTGAACTCTGGATTCTCAACCATAAGTCTTGCTACAGATAAATCGGAATCAAGGCCAAGTTCATCGCACATATCACAGATATAGTTTGATAATTCTGCCGGAATAAACTTGTATTTAGGTTCTCGTTCATCTTTAGTAAAACTTTCGATTGTAAAATCAACTGCGTAACGAGAGGCATGTTTCGTACCTGCCATATAACAAATAATTCCGAGTGCAGCAATGATTACCAAAACTAACAAAATAAGCATTATGAAAATAGATTTATCCAACCTTTTTCTAGGTTGAGGTGTCTGTCCTGGAATCATTCTGTAACTCCTGCAACCTTGTGAGCTTCCATATATGCATCCAAGTCTTTTACGTCAAACAATACTCTGCGGCCAATTTTGATTGCAGGTACTTCCGGCTGAATATTTTTCTTAAATGAGGAAAGGCAAACCTTCATGTAATCTGCAGCTTCCTGTTTTGTCATAGTTGTCATATACAACCTCCTTACATTAGCAGTATAAGTGAGATACCCTTAGACAACTTTTAATCGCTAGACAAACCAGTTTGTTAGGCAGACCAGGTACGGAATGACACGTCTTTTTTTATAGAGTTTTCTGCACACGCTTCAGAAAGTTTCTGACTCCACTTCTTACCGTGAGCAGGTCTATCTCGGTTTTCTGAGAAGAAGATGTAGTCGGTAGGCTGAAAGTTGGTGTAGGGTGAAGTGCTGACATAACGAAGGATAGCATCTCTGAAGAACGATGATAACGGCAGCACTCTCTTGTTTTTATTTTCGTGGAGAGCGTCAGAGAAGATGTTGTTTACTTTCAGCTCGTCTTCCCAGATATCGCAGATACGCAATGCTCTTACTTCTTGGATTTGAAGCCGGAAGTTACAAGCGAGTAGGTTAGCAAGGTATGCTTCTGAATCTTCCCAAGTAGTGTTGAATATCTTTGAAACTTCTACGGAAGTAAGGTCGTAAGTTTTCTTTTCAACTGCAGGCAGATAGAATTCGTGGCATCGGTTTAAGATAAGTCCATTTGCATATGCGTATTTGAGAGGTATTAGGCCTACTTTCATAATTGCGTTTATACGGCTCTGAGATAATTCTTTTTCACAAAGATGTTCATAGAATCGTTCAATGTCGCCAGTGTTGATCTCGTAGAGTTTATTCTTACGGAACATAGACCAGTAGTGAACTGAGTCGTGGTTTGTCTTTACATAATTTTCTTTAAGGCCCTTGTTCTTTACATATTCAGAATTCATAGACCAGAAACGTCTGAAGTAGTCGAGTAGAGGTTCTTTAGAAAGTTTCTTATCCTTACCAAACTCCGGCGGTTCTTCCAGGAGATTTCTGAATACGATAATGGCTTCTTCAAAGAGGGTAGCGTTGATTACTTTATTCAGATTTTCCCATTCGTCTTCTGAGATAGAAGCCTTTACGCAAGGTGATACTGCTGCAGAGATTCGGGCTTCAAGTTCTGGTAGAACGCTATGAAACCTTTGTTTTACGGACCATTTAATTACATCGTCGTGAGGTCTGGTCTCAGGACACCAGTTCCAGATTACTCGTTCAGAAATTCCGGTTGCAGAGCAGATGTAAGAAGAAGACTTACCTTCTGCAGCAAGACGCTTTACTTCGTTTTCCTTTTCAATTGTATATCTCATTACCATTTCCCCTTTTGGATATATAATGAAGAATGAAGAGTTCCTTTGTCATAAGTATTTGCAAAGTAAGCTGTAAATACAGGTATACCTTGCCATGTAACGATATAAGATTTATCTCCCCATATAAAATCTCTGTATTCCGTGTTTACAAAAGCATTGAACATTTCTTCAGAGATTTTATATTTTTCAATAAATTCTCTCATAATCGCTTCTGTTTGTTCTGCGTAATTCTTTTGAGACTGAGCGACAAACTCTTGTATCTTTTCAGCAATCATTCTTCAATCTCCTTCCAATACTTCTTAAACAGTGCATCAATTACATTAAGTGTTTCAGTCAATGTATGAGCACGTCTTCTTATCCGCCACGGATAAATCCAGAGTTCCCACCCATAAGAACTCTGATAGAACCTGCAAAACAAAGCCTCTTCTGTCCTTGCAAAATAGACACCTTCGTGATGTCTATCTGCAGTAACGTACAGTCGAGACCGTATTTTAGAACGGTATCTCATCTTTATATTCCTTCTTCTTTGTCGTTCCGTTACGCTCTCCAAGATCGTCCAAGACAGAACGGCCAACGTCTTCCCTGAACCGCATGGTTGTTGGTTGGAATGCAAAGGTGGCAGTTCCGGTCCGTCCGTCACGGTTCTTTGCAATGATTACATCTGTCGGAAGTTCAGCGAGTGGGTCTTTTTCTTCTGTATCTGTAATCTCACGTTTTCTGTGAAGAAGCATGATTACATCTCCGTCCTGTTCGATATTTCCAGACTCACGGAGAAGGGCAAGGTTAGGTTTCTTTCCCTCTGCTTCACGACCACACTGAGCAAGTACAACGATACATACTTTCAATTCTTTTGCCATTTTATGAAGTGTCTTTGTGATGCGGCCTACATCAACGTAACGCTGACCGGAACTGTCAGACACTTCAATAAGTCCAAGGTGGTCAATCATAATAACCTTAGAACCTTTAATTCTTGCTTCGTATCTGATACGAGCGTAAAGTTTCTTGTCGTTATCAATATCAGAATCGAATACTGAAATTGGCAATTCACTTAAAATGTTTCCGGAGTGCAAATACTTTGAAACATTTCCGATAATACCTTTACGAATCTGCCACATAGGAATGCCCGACATGGCGGCAACCATACGGTAATAAAGTGAACTGGCAGACATCTCCAGAGAGAACATTGAAGTCTTAGTTCCTTTACGAGCAAGACCAACAAGAATAGCAAGTGCAAATGCAGTTTTACCAATTGATGGACGAGCACCAATTACATACATAGTGCCCTCCTGCCAACCGTCAATGATTGTGTCAAGGTTTTCAAATCCGCTTTCAAAACCTGTGAAAAGAACATGTGCTTTTGAGGCACTTTCAACCTGGGCGGCATTGTCATAAGCAAGCTGCTTCATTGAATATCCGTTATTCTTTCTTACAGAAACCTTAGACAAGTCATTGATAAGTTTGTCTACACGTTCGTTGATGCTTGCAGAAGAATTATCATCAAGGAACGAGTTAGCCATATTTCGTGACAATCTTTCTGCATAACAATCAGCAAGTGAGTTTACATAAGACTCCCATTCAGAAGAGCCAGACACCAGATTTGAAAGTCCGGCACAGTATGTACTGAGTTTTGTCTGCTCATTGATAGTTTTTTCTTCTTCAGCAACAGTTACGAAGTTGATTGGTTTCTCGTTTTTACGGAGATTACAGATTCTCTCGTAGATATATCTGTGAGTAAGATTATAAAAGTATTCCTTATCGACAGTGCCGCTGATCATATCGACCATTTCGCTGTTGGTAAGCATAATTGCAATTAAACATTTTTCTGAATATTCGTCATTAAGCTTCTGGGTTGTCGCCATTGTGTACTCCTCTGTAACTTTCGCCTACTAAAGTTTCTTCTACTGCGACAGATTTAATTCTGTTCAAAATAACTGATTTATTTATAAGTTTTTCGTTTAATTCAATAAGTTCCTGTTCTGTCTTTCCCTCGATACTTATGTTGCAAAGGAACGCCTTAAATTTTATTGGTGTAAGGTTTGTTGCAATCCATGTTGGAAGACAGTTGTCATATCTATTACTGATTACAGTAGACAAAAAGTTCACTTCGTCAACTGTATTTAAGCAAGTTCCCACTTCGTCAAGACAAAGAAATGGAGTCTCTGAAAGTCTTCGGACGAATGAAACTTCATCTTCATCAGTTCCGTAAGTTCGGCATCTTCGTAAAATCATCTCCAAATTACGCATTGTGAAATAATACGAACTTCCGACACCTTCGAATGCTCTGGCATGAATTGCAGAGCAGAGAGTAGTAGTTTTTCCCCGTCCAGTTGTGCCATACATAATAAAAATAGTATCTGACCTTTCTTTAAGACAAAGTTCTCTTGCTCTTTCACTTATCTCGGAAGGAAATTTAGAGAATGAAGCATCCCAGAAACGTCTTGGTATCTCTGCGTTTCTGTTAGAAGCTTCAACTCGTTCCAGAGCCTCTTCAAGAAGCCTTTTACGTTCTTCTTCTGCAAACTTGGCTTCCATTTCTGGAGTCTTTTTATCTGCTTCTTCTTGCATTGACTTGAACTGCTTTGCAAGAAGTTCGTCTACAGGTTTTCCGTTTAATTCCATTTTGTCCTCCTAAAAAAGTTTGTATTCGTCATCATCAGTAATCATGTTAGAGCGTTCGATTGCTTCATCACGTTTTTTCTGATAATTAGATTTTTTTAAAGTGATATATCGTTCTTCGATAAGTCTGGTAAGGTTTGCTTCGGATAGCATTGGAAGTAATGCAAAGTTATTTTCAAGACAAGACTCGTCATTTACTGCATTCTGAATTCCACGCAAGATTTTTTCTTCTGTGAAGAATGGATTTGCTAGAAGTTTCTTAAAACGGCTTCCTATAACTTTGTAGTTATAAACAAGAGGCTTATTCAGTATCTTTCCTTTCTCAACAAGATGTTTATATAAACGAGAGTGAAGAGAGTAGAATTGTGAGTAAGGGTAATTACGAGTTTTTATAACACTATCTGCGTTAGCAGATGTTGTGTCTTCTGGGAAGTCAGAAGTTGGGTTTTCTGGAAAATCGTCGCAGGTATATATGCTTTTATTTGGATTATTATTTGTGTTTATATCTGCTATAGTGATTTCTGTTTTTTGTGAATTCGATTTGTCAAAATTATCATTCGATTTGTCAAAATGACAAATCGATTTTTCATTTTCTTCACCAAAAACTTTACGAGTTTTATCTGTGATACAATACCATTTAGTATGATCATAAGCGTTTGCATTAAACTCGCTAATTTCAATATAACCTTGACTCTCAAGATTTTTTAAGGACCTGGCAATTTTTGAAGGTGACATATAATCAAAAATTGTATTAAAGGCCTTTACGCTATTGTAAGTCCAAGGTTTACCATTAGTGAGTTTGTTATTAGCTTCATTCTTCTTACACCAGAAGTAAATGTTTTCGAGAATAATAGCTTCTTCAACACCACAAATCTTAGCAACGTTAGTATCAAATAGGTGTTTCATTATTCAGCCTCCACAAATTTGTCGTGAAATTTTGCGTGACAATTAGAGCAAAGAACGATTAAATCATCCATGTGATGATATTCGTCTCCATGATTTTCGTAGGTTTTGTGGTGTACTGCTAGACTATGGCTGCAATTACATAACTCACATTTATAGTTTACGTTTTCTTTTTTTATAGTTCTTACTAAATCCCAATATAAAGTGTTTAGAAAGTCTTTATACGGCATATTCTTAACTCTTTCTTTTATTATTTGAATATTACTCCAAGAATAGAAGTCCTCTAATTCTGCAGTTTTTGATTCTGTGGTAGCCCAATCATACCATTCTATTCCTGGGTTTAAGAAACAGAGCGTAAAAAGATTGGTCATATCTCTTTCAATTCTATCTCTAATTTCAAACTCTCGTTTTTGTACTAACTTTCCAATATTTTTTGGCTCGAAACAATTTACCCATTTAGCAACATTGCGTCCTAAATACCATTCTTTTGTATTAAAAAATTCTGTATCTTCCATAATTTTTACTCCCACGTCTAAAAATAAAAAGCCCTTTACCAAAGTGGCTCCGGTTGAGATTTCCGTGACAGTCACTGCAAGAAAACTGTCGTAAAGCCACCTTGATAAAAGGCTCTTGTATTTCTTGCAGTTATGTTACCACGGTTTCTCACGCCGTTGGTTATGTTATAATTCATAAAAAAATCCTTATTAAACTTACTTCTTACAAGTAATTCCGTTTCTCTTACAGAACTTGCTGATACGATCATCGCTGACCATATATACTTTAGCAATCTGTGAAACTGTCATACTCTGGGCAAGTTTCTTGATGTCTTCGACACTATAAAGTGGCTTACGACCACTCTTGCTGAACTGATACTCAATGTTGTGCCAGTTCACAAAATTCTTGATGTACTGTTTTTCAACTCCAAAGTGGGCCGCAATCTCTGCAAGTGTTTTACCCTTTGCATATTCACGAACCTCTTCTACATCAAGCTTCACTCTCGCTTTAGGCTGCTTTACAACCTTTTCTTCCTCCCTTTCAATCTTTACTTTTTCTGACGGAACTTCTTGTATAATTCCGGTCATGATAGCGTTTCTTATGTTCACGCTTTCCTGGGCACTTTTTACAACACACTTCAGGGCATTGAACATATTTTCATAAGGAATCTTTGAATCGTAGTAGTACCTTGCTTCAAGATCATCAATAAACAATTCAAGAGATTCGAGAACCTTTTCTGCTCCGTTATCAAAAGCATTAGGTTCTTTTTTGAGTTTGTCTAACTGTGAATTATCTACATTCACAATTTTGAATCCGTTTTCAACTGTATTCATTCTATGCTCCTTTGAATGAAAAGGTTGATTACGGAACGTTCCGATAAATATGAATAAGAGGGTGATTAGGTCTCTTACTCCCACATTCAAGACCTGTGATAATCAGTCACGAAGCGTCTACTTTTTATTAGTGGTTGTTACTAGGCAGATTTTACACCTGCCAGACCAACTGGTTTGTTATAAAATCTACAAACCGAATTGTAGATATTTTGATTTTTCTCTCAATTTCTGATATGCTATATTCAGTTTAAGAGAGTATACGGTTAACAAAAATTGCTTTACATTAACCAAACTTAATACTATAATATATCACAGTGGTTAATAAGTCAATATAATTGTTAAGAAAAGTTAATAAAAACTGATAATTTTATAGAGAGGTGTGTATGACCTTTTATGAACGATGTAAAGACTTAGCTAATCAAAAGGGTATATCCCTAAATGAGTTGGGTAATAAAGTGAAGGTTTCTGGAGCTGCTATTAACGGTTGGAAGACTGGGTATCCTAGAGCAGATGTTGCACAGCGAGTAGCCGAAGTATTAGGAGTGTCTGTTGAATATCTTATAAAAGGTGAATCAACAAACGGTCTTGATATTACAACTGGAGAAATACAGTTGCTTAAATATTACCGTGGATGCAAACATGATTACCGAACGTTACTTATGGCCCAGGCTCATCTTTGTTATCAGTTCTCTGGTAATCCTCCTTCTGACGAAGATATGCCATTAGAATATGTCCATACTAATTCAAAGTCCATTTGAATCTGCTTTAATTAAAGATTGAATTATTCATACTGTTCAATGCACTTGATTAAAGCAGCTTTGTAATTCTCTTTTTCTTCCGGTCTATAAATTATTACACGACACCAAGGCTTACCTTTCTCATAAGTATTAAAGACGTGGTGGTGTCTTACGATCTGCCATCTGTCATCTTCCAGAGCCTTGAAGTCTACCAGCATATCAAATATTGAACTTACACCGTTGTCGCTGTCTCTACGGATGTTATCTCCGTGCTGAAAAATAAGTATCACATAACACTTCTCAGCAATACATTCTGTTATCTTTCTCTTAAGCATAAGTGCGGCATACTCGTGCCAGGCTCTGTATTTTGCAGAAGGAAACATACGATGAGTCTTAGTATTAAAGACCTTCGAGTTTTTTTTACTAGGCGTTTCAGATTCTAAAAAATATTCAATCATGCCTTTAGCATAGTTCTGAAAAATAATTAAATTAAAATTTAAGTTTATGGTTTTTTACACTATCGAAAACGTGTGTTTTAAGGGTTTGTTAGTAGGTAACAATAGATATTTATGGCTTTATAAAACGTGTAATAATTTTGCATAAAAAATAAATTTAAAAAATATCTTTATTCACAAATCGGTTTGTAGACAAATAGAAACTTTACAAAACAATCTGCTCGTATACTCGCAGTATAAATTACTAACAAAGCGAGGTCTGGTATGACAGATGTAAACTATGATGTAAAAACCGGAAGATTGGTAAAGGATGTTGAGTCAAAGCAGATTGGTGAAGCATTTCTTATCTCTGGTTGTATTGCTGTAAATCGCAGCTACAAGAAGAACGGTGAATGGGTTGAGGAAGCTTCATTCTTTAATTTCAAGCAGTGGTTCAAATCACAGAAGCAGGTAGAGTTCTACACTAAGCGTTTGAAGAAAGGAACTCCTATTACTATTGATGGTGAGTTTATCCAGGAAAAGTGGGAGAAGGACGGCCAGAAGCAGAGTGCTTATGTACTTATGGCTAACCGTATTATTCCGCCATTCGATAACTCTGGAAGTGGTTCAGGTTCAAACGTTCCACCAGCAACAGCAGAAGATGGATTCCCGGAGGACATTCCTTATTAATAGCCTATGAAAAATACAGAAGTAGTGTTGAATACAACCCAGCAGAGGGTTTTTGATTACATCACTGAGTTTGGCAGCATTACTTCTCTTCAGGCCTTTGTAGACCTTGGAGAGAGTAGGTTATCAGCTCGTGTATGGGAATTGAAGGATAAAGGTATCAAGATCGACTCAGAAATGGTTGAAGTTGAGAATAGATTCCATGAGAAACGCCATGTCAAAAGGTATTTTATTGCAGGTGGGAGAAAAAGGAAAAGCAAATGAATGTAAATGAATATCAGTTGGCTGCACACGGTTTTGCAGATTATACAATGCCGTTTGTCAGTAAAGGTGATGTAGCAACTCGTGTTGATTATGTTTATCCAGTAATGGGTTTGACAGAAGAGGCAGGTGAGGTTGCTGGAAAGTTTGCCAAGGCTATCCGTGATAATGATGGCGTTATAGATGATGAACGCAAAGAGGCTATTATCAAGGAACTTGGTGATGTTTGTTGGTTTGTAGCAGAACTCTGTACACTTATGAATGTAAGTATGGAGAGAGTGATGCAGGAAAATATTAACAAACTGACTTCGAGACGAGAACGAAATGTTATCCACGGAAATGGAGACAATCGTTAATTAATTGGCAAGGTGACGGTTCACGAAGGTTTTCTTTATCTCCTTAAAATTAGGTTTTCCTTCTTTCGGTTCAACTCCGAAACTTGCCTTTCCCACTTCGTTCTAGGCCCCTCCCTATTCGAAGAGCGTTTGAGAGTGTCGCTTGAATAACTCTCATGTCGGTATAGTTTAGCGGTAAAACAAGGTTTTTACGTCCACTTCCTTACCTCCGTTCGACTCGGAGTGCCGACAGATTTGGGTGTATGTGTGATTGGAAAAGCAGGCTGAGTGAACTAGTGCCTCAGTTGTCAGAAGTACAATGACTTTACATGGTTCGATTCCTGTTACACCCATAGCGGTACGAACCTCCCATGAAAAGTACCGTGAATAAACCTAATGAATTCATCACCCATTGCACAGGGGGTTCTCTTGCAAATGTCGTTGGCAGGACAAGAGAGGAAACTGTGCTATTTTGTTGAGGTGCTTATGACAATTCGTCAGGAAGAAGAAACTCCAATCGGTAATTATTTTCACGAAAGTGGAGCATATACAATTTTTAATGCTTTGTGTTCTACGGTAGATGACTCAGAGGTTGAAAGCGAACAGCTTAAAGCCTGGTGTGACATTCTTATTAGTGACATAAAAGGCTTAAAGGGATTTATTCAGAAGTGTGAAAAAGAAACTGAAAGACAGAAATATCTTGATGAAGCAAACGATATGATCCATAGAGGTGCAGAATGACTCCGAAAGAATTTGCAAAGTGGGCTGCAAAACAGTCAATGCGTGGTATGGGGAAGCCACAGGCTAATACTGAATTTATAAAGGAAATGTATATTCCGGTTATGCTTGAACACATTTCTGAACACGGATGCTCTGGACTTAAGTGTAAGAAGTGTCCTCTCAAGCTGCTTTGTGATAAAGACACAAGTAAGGTAAAAGACCTTGCGATTAAAATGCTTGCGATGACAAAAGTACAGGGTACAAAATGAGATTCATGGTAGTTTACGAATTTCATAATTCAGAGCAGAAAGCGAAAGCTGCTCTGAAAAGGATTCCAAAATTGTTTTCAAAGCCTCATGTTTATAGATGTAAAGATGGTAAATATGCAGTAGTTGCAGGTGAGTATGACAGAAAAGACTGGGCCGATGCCGCTGTCAAGAAGTTGTACGAACATAAACTCTGGGGCGGAATTTATACAGAAGAATAGGTCTTTTCATTTAATTTAATCATTTATCACTATTATTCTCTCCTTATAAAACAGAAATCCGAACTGGAGGAATAATATGTATTCAATTCTTATTAAAACAGGTGACACAACTTATATCTATGCTGTAACAAAAGATGGCGAAGGACACACTGTTGTATTCAGCGGCAATGAAGCTGAAACAAAAACCTTCTATGCAGAACTTCTGGAAAAACATCCAAGTTCTGAGCTTGTCGTAATTCACAATGTTGAAGTAACAAGTGAACTCACTCTCACAGACGTAACAGAGTAGGAGGGGCTTTATGTACATAGATGGACATGACGGCGTAACAGATATGGGTAGCTGGGTTTGTTCTGGAGTAAAGACAGAACAGACTTACGGCACAAAACAGATAAGGGAGTATTTT
>Ga0310696_10003155_pt1 | contig 20852 bp, 44 predicted proteins | sample AusTroGonzalo_MG_4_FD_203885 | JGI IMG/M metagenome (GOLD analysis project Ga0310696, IMG submission 203885) | Bovine rumen microbial communities from tropical cattle in Woodstock, Queensland, Australia - Gonzalo_02 (v2) (version 2) | ecosystem: Host-associated > Mammals > Digestive system >... | reverse complement strand
CAAAATATACTAAAGATGATCTAATTTATTGGTATAATCAAGAAGATAACGAATTATATGATAATGAATGGAATCAAGTAACACCATTTGATATAGAAGAATATACAAAAGTACAAGAAAAAACAAGCTTATTTGATGAATCAGGGTATCATATATTTGAAGTAAGCTATTATAATAATGATGGTAAATTAACAAGTGTACATGGGAAACTACCTGTTAATGAAGAACAAGTTAAAGTTGATGATGAAATTGTAGAACAATACTTGCCAATGTTTGATGAATTAATGCAAGAGTTTGTAGAAATAGAACAAGCAATAACTGATTTAGAAAACAATAAGCAAGACACCCTAGTAAGTGGAGAAAACATCAAAACAATAAATAACACTTCAATATTAGGTAGTGGAAATATTGATTTAAATGATACATACTATACTGAACAAGAAGTAGACAATAAATTAGATTTAAAGCAAGACAAATCTAGTATGAGTGAATACTACAAGAAAACTGAAACATATAGCAAAGAAGAAGTAAACACTATTAAGACAACAATAGAGGGTGAAATACCAACAAAAGTAAGTCAATTAGATAATGATAGTGAGTTTATTAATAAAGATGTAAATAACCTTACAAACTACACTAAAACAAGTGATATGAATACTGCCATAAGTAATGCAGTAGGAACTGAAACAACAAATAGACAAAATGCAGACTTAAATCTACAAAACCAAATAGACGCAATAACAAGTGCTAGTGATGTAGTAGATGTTGTAAGTACATATCAAGATTTACAAGAATATGACACAAGTAAATTAACTGAAAAAGATGTAGTTAAAGTAATGCAAGATAGCACACACAATAACGCATTAGCATATTATAGATGGGAAAACAATACTTGGGAATACATAGGAAGTGAGGGACCATTTTATACAAAAGGTGAAACTGATGAATTACTAAATCAAAAAGCAAATCAAAGTACAACATACACAAAAACTGAAACTGATAATTTATTAAGCAACAAAGTAGGTTTTACTGATTATGCAAGTCAAGCAAAAGTTGGAGTAATTAAAACAGCTTCAAAGTTTTCAACAGGTATGGGTTCAGGAGAAAATGAAGGTTTGTTATTATCAGCAGTTAAGTCTTATAGTGATTATTCTAGCTTAAGTCAATATTCATTTATATCAAAAGGCACACTAGAAAATGTAATAACAGGGAAACAACTTGTAAATCAAACAACATTAGATAATTCACAAGCACTACAAGACAACGAAATAAACGATTTACAAAGCGAAAACGACTATCTTAATTCAATTATCAACCAACTACCAAAAGTATCATCACAAGGCACAATATTAACCTTAAATAACACAATAAAAGGAAGAATGAATATAGAATTAGGTACAAGTGAATTAAGTCAAGACACTACAACAGGAAAAAACTTGTATGATTATACTACATCAACATTCTCAAATCTTAACAATATAAGAATAACAACTTCAAATAACACAATAACAATGACAACAACAGGCGAAACAAACAGTGGTAATTTGTTTTTTATGACAAAAATACCTGATAATACACTAGAAAATGGAGCAAGTTATACAATATCAAGTGTAAACGTAAGTGGTGTTGTTCAAAGTTTAAAATTGCAATTAAGAAATCACGATGGAAGTTATGTAACAGGTCAAACTAGAGCAGATACAATAGTTTATGATAGCAATTATAGTTTATTTGTAGATGGAAATATATATAGTTCAGATAATAGTGAAACAATACCAACAGGAACAACTGCAATTATAAAAAATGTTCAAGTTGAAAAAAACTCAACTGCAACATTATACGAGCCATACACAGGAGGAATTGCTTCACCAAACCCATCATATCCACAAGATATACATACAATAAGTGGAAGTAATACAATAAAGGTATTTGGTAAAAACTTATTTGATAAAAACACAAATGATATATTAAATGCAAAATATGGTGCTGAAGTAACTGCTGATAATAATGAAAAAATGTGTTTTATAAAATGTAAACCAAATACACAATACACTTTATATCATTTAACTACTTCCCCAATGAGAAATAGTATAGGAACAACACAAACAATACCTGCAGTTGGTGTAACAATAGAAGATGGTGTATATAGTGCTACATCGCCAAAAACAATTACAACAAATGCAAATGCTAAATATATAGTATGGCAATTTTATGCTACAAATGATACTCAACATACATTGCAAGAAGTATTGGATAGTATGATGATAGTAGAGGGTGATACATTACCACCATACGAATCATACAATGGAACAGACTACATTATCAATTTAGGAGATATAGAATACTGCGAAATAGGAGATTACAAAGATAGATTTGAAAGAGATAGCAGTGGTAATTGGGGAATAAGAAAGAATATTGGTAAGGTTGTTTTAGATGGTAGTGAAACATGGAGTGGTGGAGATGCTGCAAGTGGAATAAATACATATAGATACCTTTATACAACAGTACCCCAAGCAAATAATGTTCTTACTGATAGAATAGCAAATTATTTTACTATTAGTAATGTTTATGGTGGCAAAACTGGCTATTCCACATCTTTATTAGGAATATCTGTTGATGACCACGACAATTTAAGAGTATTAATTGATGAAAGTATTATTGGTTATCCTACTTCTGCAAGTGCAGGTAGAACAAATTGGAAATCTTGGTTATCTACACATAATACAATAGTCTACTATGCTCTAAACACACCAACATACACACAAATAACAGGAACACTAGCAGAACAATTAGAAACAATATATCAATATCTATTAAGTCAAAAGGAACAAACTAATATTTCACAAGTAAATAACGACCTACCTTTTACAATTAGTGCTAGTGCATTGTTAGATTTGAATACTTTAGTAGGTGAGTAATGAAAACATTATTTGTATTTATGATAGGTGGTTTTATTGGCTTTATTTGGGGTTTTATTTTAGCTAGTTTGATTATAAATGGAAAAGATAAGCAAAAAGAGTGAATTTACACTCTTTTTTATTTTACAAAAAAATAATGTTGACATTGTATAACAACAATGTTATACTTGAATTAAATTAAGGAGGTAGAAAATGGAAAACAATAAAATATTGCAAGCATTTAGATTAAAACCTAAAATAGTAGACCTTATAAATAAATATGCTAAAGAGCATAATGTATCAAGAACTGCTATTGTAGAATATGCTTTAATCAAATATTTTAAAAGTAAAAACGAAGATATATCGTAAATATCAATTTAGAACATAAAATTAGGCTTATATTTGAATGAAATTAGGGGGAATGGTAAATTGTATTAAAACAAATAAAAATTGAAAGGAGAGTGTTTAAAACGGCTCAAAGAAGAATGTTTAATAAAACAATTACAAATGATGACAACTTTTTGGAAATGCCATTAACTTCACAATGTTTATATTTTCACTTGTCTATGAATGCTGATGATGATGGTTTTGTAAATAATTGGAAATCTATTTTAAAAATAACAGGTGCAAAAGAAGATGATTTAAGAGTTTTGATAACAAAGCAATATGTTATTCCATTTGACACAGGTGTTCTTGTAATAAGGCATTGGAGATTAAATAATTATTTAAGAAGTGATAGATTTACACCCACAAATCATCAAATAGAACTGAATCAATTGCAAATAGATGAAAATAATGTTTATCAAATGTCATCATCTGGTATACCACTCGACAACCCAGATAGATTAGATAGTATAGATAGATTAGATAGTATAGATAGTATAGATAATAATATATATAATATTAATAATAATAATATAAATATAGACAAAACTATTAATGAAATATTTGGTGATAAAAATGTATGAAGAAATAGAAAAATTAATACATCCTAATTATTTATCTTCTTTTGAGTATACTAAACTTCAAGAATTATTAGGAACATATACAGAAGAACAAATTATTAATGTTTATAAAAAATATGGTTATAAACCTATTGAATATGTAAAAAAGGTACTACCTAATATAAAAAAGACACCTAGTTGGCTAAACAAAGAAATTGTTAATCAAACTTTAGATACGAAAGATAGAAAAGAATTTGAAGATTTTAATAATTTTATAGAAGGTTTTAGGAATGATAATAAATGAAAAAATATTAGAGCATTATAAACTGATATATTTAATTATGAATGAACTGCATTGTAATAGAGATGATGAAGAAGAATATTTCTTTTATGGGCTAATGGGATTGTATAAAGGAATAAATACTTATGATCCAACTAAAGGTATAAAAGAAACAACATACTATTCAAGATGTATCAAAAACGAGATACTAGCAAGATTTACATATAAGTCATATAAAAGAAGAAACCATAAAAAATATGAAGTATCACTAAATACTCAATTATGTGATGATGTAACAATAGAAGATACTCTAGTAAGCAATATTGATATAGAACAAATGATAATTCAAAAAGAACAACTAGACTTAATCTATAAAGTATTAAATGAGAGCAGAAATACACGATTTAAGCAATATTTGCACGAGTTTTATGGAATTAATCAACCACGAAAGAAATTAAAGGAAATTGCCTTTAAATATGGTGTTACAGAGCATAATGTAAGTACAAGTATAAGACAGGGGATAGAAAGAATAAGAAAGAAAGTATTAGAGGAATATTATGGAAAGAATAAAGAAAATAATTTTAAAAATAGAAACAAAATGGAAAAATAGTTTAATTAGGAAAAATTTACAATTAAAAGAAAAAATAAAAAAATTAGAAGAAGATAAACTAAATCTTATTAAAGATAAACAAGAACTATACGATTTAATTAACAATTTACAAGCAAATTATAGAGATTTAGATATAAAACAAAGAAAGATGAAAGATTTATTAAGTAAGAGCAAATTATTTAATGATCTAGTAGAGGTGTTAAAGAATGAGTGAAGAAATAGAACTATTATTAGATAGATTAGAGCAAAATTATAAATGTGATAAAGAACAATATTTTATTTTATATAAACCTGATATTAAACAAATATTAGATTATATAACTAATTTACAACAAAGAAACAAACAACTAAAAGAAACAAATGAAAAATTAAATAATGTATTAGATAACATAGGTTATTTAATAGAGGGGCTTATATATCATACAGATAATAAATCAACAATATCAAAACACAATGAAAAAGTATTAAGAAGTATGTTAGAAAAGATAGATAAAAGAAATGTATCTATATTAGGAGATAAAGAATGATAGAAGAAATATTAGATAGATTAGAAAGAATAGACCATAAAGAGTATTGTGGAGGATTTGAATTTGCTGATAGTACAACTTTTGTAGAAATAGGAAGATGTTTTGATGAAAGAAAACAACTATCAAATTATACGAGAAAATTACAACAAGAAAACAATCAACTAAAAAAAGAAATAAAGAAATATATAAATAGTAATGATTTTGTATATGATGAATTATATAAAAAAAGAGAAAGAATTGAAAAAATATTAGGAGATAAAGAAAATGAATAGAGAAGGAATAAATTATAATGAAATTGAAGATATAGAATATTTATGTGAATTGCTAGAAAAAAAAGATAATATATTAAAAGAATTGGAAGAAAAATTAGATGAACTTATTAAAGATGAGGAAAAATGTTATATACAATATCCTGAAAATTGGGAAGAAAGAAAAGCAGTAAGCAACACTTGGTTAACTTCAAGAGATAGTTATTATTCTGTAAAATGTTATTTGAAAAAGTTAAAGGAAAAATATAAATAATGATATTAAAAATTATAGGTATATTTTATATTATATATTTTTTAAAAACATTATTAGAAGAAATTAAGGAGAAATATAAATAATGTTAAAAATAAAAGATAATGTAGATTTAAAAGAATTAGAAAAGTATGGGTTTAAAAAATGCGAAGAAAATTATAGAAAACATAAATATAGTTGGAAAAGAGATTTAGTAAATGGTTATTATGAATTATATGTTAATAGAAACAATGAATTACATATTGATATAGTAACAAATTGGAATTATGAAATGATAATAGTTGGAAAATTACAAGATACATTATATGACCTAATAAAAGCAGATTTAGTAGAGAAAGTTGAGGAGTAATATATGAAAAGATTATATGAAATACCTGAACATAGCAAATTATATATAGAAGATAAAGTAATAATATTTGACCATATAGATGGCTTTTATAGTTATTGTTGGTTAGAAGAAGATAAAAGCAAAATAATACACATTAAAGCAACTACATTATTTAAAGAATATAAAGATGGATATAAATATATAAAGGAGGAAAAATGAAAACAACAATAATAGATTTATTAAATAAAATAGCAAATGGTGAAGAAGTACCTAGAAAATTTACTTATAACGGTTATTTATGGGAATATGACGTAAAAAATAAAATGTGGTTTTATTATTTTGGTAAAAATCAATGTCATAGATTTGATAGATTCTTTTATTTGAATATGACTTTAAATGATGAAGTAGAAATATTAGATGAACCAAAAGAAGATAAAATAGGAAAGTTAGAATTTGAATTTGAAGTGATAGATGAAACTGAATTTGTAAATAAATATCCTAGAATAAGTTATATTATTGAAACACAGAAAAATAAAATCAATGAACTAATAGATGAGGTAAATAAAATAAAGGTGAATAATGAGCCTAGATAAAGCAATAAAAAGTGGCAAAGAAAAAAGAAAACCATATAGAAAAGCAAAAGCAGTAGATTCTACTTGTAGAAATCATGGAGGTTGTACTTGGTGTGAAGAAAATAGAACACATCAAAAATTAAAAATAAAAGAAATAATTAAAAATGAAATGAGGAGTATATGAAAGAATTAAATAAAGATTTTTATGACAATTTACCAGGTTGTGTATGTGAAATATTAGAAGAAATAATAGGAATACATAGCAAAGAAAAATGGTTTGAAAAAGCATGGGAAGAATATAGACAACATGTCTTAACTAATGACATGGATAATATGAAAATGCCAGGATATGTATTTAATAAATATATTAATAAAGATAAGGAGAATATATGAAAGAACGTGAAAAAGAAATCAAGTATCTTATGTATTTAAAAAGTGAATTAATAAGACAAACTAAAAAAGAATTAAAAGATTTAAGATATGAGCTAGATCAATTAAATCACCAAAAAACATTATCAAGAAAAAACAGGGGGGTAATGAATGAGTGAAATTATCAAAACATAGTAAGCAAAGATTAAGACAAAGAGCAAATATAAAAAGTCAAAGGATACAATATAACTTCTTTAAAAATGCTTTGCTTTATGGAAAAACAGTAAAACAAATAGAAGATATAGATTTGCTTAATTGGGTAAAGGCAAGAATAAAATACAATTGTAATATAAAAATTTATAAAAATTGGGTGTTTATATATAGTAGAAATGCTAAACAGCTCTATACTATGTATGAACTTCCACAAGAATTAAAAAATAAGGAGTAATATAAAAGAAAATGAAAGAATATATTTATGATCTAATTCCTGATGATAGATTTATAACTAGAAAAGAATTAGTAGACATTACTGGAATTAATGATAGACAGATTAGAAGAATAATTAGTGATATTAGAAAAGAACATACAATTATAAGTTTAAGTTCTAACAAAGGTTATCGCAAAGTTAAATCTACTGATGATATGACTAAAGAAGAAATAAAGCTTGAATATGAAATAATTAAGCACCAACTAGCTGAAAGTAATTCAAGAATTAAAGAAATAAAAAAGAATATGAGAAGTAGTATTGCTAGATTAAAGATTCTTGAAAAAAATATGTAAATGTGTTATACTAAATATATATGGTGAAAGGAGTGTGAGAAAATGAATACAAAAGAGGGAATACTAAAACGACTTAAAGATATAGAAGAAAGTCTATTTTTAATTGATATGGTAGATCGTTGGCAAGAAGAAGATAGAAATGCTTACGATAGACTAACAAAAGAAAAACAAGAGTTAGAAAAGAAATTGGAGGAATTATAAGAAAAATGAATGAAAGTGAACTAAACGTAAACGAAATAGTTAAAGTTGAAAGTTTAGGTGTTATAAAAGAACAACTAAATAAAGTAGAAACATTTATTGATGAGAAAGCAAAAGATATACCTAAAAAATTAAAAGACTTTAATAAATTAACAGATGAGCAAAAAGAAGAACAAAAACAAGATATAAAAAAATATGGTCAATATTTAAACAAAATTAAAAATGAATTAGAAAACAAAAGAAAAGAAATTAAAAAAGAAATTGAAAAACCTTATGAAGAATATAACAACTATTATTCAAATGGTGTACTTGTTAAATTAGATAATGCTATAAATCAAATAAAAGAAACTGTTGAACAAATTGAGATTAAACAAAAACAAGACAAAGAAAGTGAATTAAGAGAGTTTGCACAAGAATATATTGATGATAATAAATTAAATGATATTATTACATTTGAAAAAATAGGCTTAAATGTTACAATAAGTGCAAGCATTAAATCTCTAAAAGAACAAGTGTTAGAGTTTATTAACAAAGTAGTAAATGATTTAAAATTAATAGAAATGGAAGAATACAAAGATGAAATTTCTATTGAGTATATTCAAACATTAGATTTTGTAGATGCAAAAACTAAAGTAATTGAAAGGCATAAACAATTAGAAGAACTTAAAAAACAACAAGAAGAAAAACTAGAACAAGAAAAACAAGAGGAAATAGTTGTTGAAAAAGTTGAGGAAGTTGTAGCTCCAAAAGAAATAATAGAAGATTCAGAAATTGTTAAAGTATCGTTTACTTTAACAGGAGCTAAAGAACAAATTAAAAAAGTAAAAGATTTAATTGTAGAGTTAGGCATTGAGTATGAATAAGACATTAGGAGTATTAATACCATATTACAAAAACAGTGAAGAGTGTGAATTAAGATTTAAAGAATTAATGGAATGTTTAGTTCCACAACTAACTGAAGATATGATTCTATATGTATATGAAGATGGTCAAGTTAGTGAGTGGTTAAAAAAATACAAACAACCTAACATAGTTATTAAATCTTGTAAAAATAATAAAGGCGTATCAGTAGCCAGAAATACAGGAATAGACTATTTAATAGATAAAGTAGAATATATTTTGTTTATTGATAGTGATGATATGGTAGAAAATAATTACTTAACTAAAGTTCGTGAATATTGTGCAGATAGAACACACGATATAATCGAAACAACTTTCTATATAAGAGGTGTATTAATGGAATATAACCCCAAAGAAGTAAGAAGTTGTGCAGCAAGTAGTGCAATTAAAACAAGCGTAATTGGTAATCATAGATTTGATGAAAATGTTCAAATAGGCGAAGATACAAGATTTATGAATGAAATTGTAGATTTAAAAAAATACAGAAAAAAATATTGCAAAACCGATTATTATTATCAATTAGGAACTAATCCTAATAGTTTAATAAAAAGATATGAAAGAAAGGAAATAGGTGAATATAGAAATGACAAATAATAAAAATGAAGTTGCAGTAGCAAATAAAGTACCTTTTAGTGCTTACATGACAAGTACAGGGGTTAAAAATAGAGTTAATAGTATAATAGGTGATGAGAAAACAGGAAGTAGATTTATTTCTAGTATTATAAGTGCAGTTAGTACAAACCCAAGTTTAGCAGAATGTGATAATGCAAGTATTGTAAGTGGTGCATTATTAGGGGAAGCATTAAAACTATCTCCAAGCCCACAATTAGGAAATTTCTATTTAGTGCCATTCAATGATAAAGATAGAGGCAAAGTAGCTACTTTCCAATTGGGTTGGAAAGGCTATTATCAGTTAGCATTAAGAAGTGGTCAATATAAGAAACTTAATGTAATTGAAATAAAAGAGGGTGAATTAATAAGTTGGAATCCTTTAGAAGAAGAATTTAAGGCACAAATAATAGAAGATGATGAAATAAGACAAAAACTACCAACTATTGGTTATTATGCTTTTTATGAAAATACACAAGGTTTTAGAAAATGTATTTATTGGAGCAAAGAGAAGATGGAAGCTCATGCTTTACAATATTCTCAAGGTTATAAATCAGACAAAAAAAATAAAACCTCATATATTTTTTGGAGTAAAAATTTTGATGAAATGGCAAAGAAAACAATGTTAAGACAATTAATATCAAAATATGGCATAATGTCTATTGATCTACAAACTGCTTATGAAAGTGATATGGCAGTTATTAATGAAGATGGTTCTAAAGATTATGTAGATAATAAGGATGATATTCCTGATGCAAACATTGTAGAAGAAAAACCAAAAGAAGTTAAAGGTTTGGATGAAATATAGGAGAATTAAAATGAAAGAAAAAAAAGAAAAAATTGAATTATTTGATGAATATGGGGATTTTAACCTAGATTTATTACCAAGAATAGTGGGAATAGTTGCAATAATAATATTTATTGTAGTAACTATATTTTGTAGTTTTAAAACAATTAAAAGTGGAGAAGTAGGTTTAAAAGTAAGATTTGGAAAAATAGTAGATACAAGTTTAAATGAAGGTTTTAATTTAAAAATACCTTATATTGAAAAAATAGTTAAAGTAAATATTAAAGTACAAAAAGAAGAAACATTAGTTGAAAGTTCAACGAAAGATATGCAAATTATTAATACAACAATAGCAGTTAATTATAGAGTAGATTATACAAAAGCAAGTAGTTTATACAAAAATGTAGGTAATAATTATCAAGAAACGATATTAGACCCTGCTATTAAAGAAAGTATTAAAAGTGCAATTGCTCAATACAATGCAGAAGAAATTACTACAAAAAGAAGCGAAGTATCAGCAAGTTGTTTAGAGGCAATACAAAAGAAAGTAGAAAAATATGGAATTATAGTTGAAGATTTTAATTTAACAGATTTTAGTTTTAGCCAAGCATATACAACAGCAATTGAGCAAAAGAAAGTAGCAGAACAAAATCTTGAAAGAACTAAATTACAAGCAGAAGCGCAAATTATTGAAGCAGAAGCAACTAAAAAAGCAAATGATTTATTGAAAAAAACATTAACTGATGAATTAATAGCAAAACAATTTATTGAAAAATGGGATGGAAAGTTACCAGAAACTTATGCAGGTGGCAACATCTTAAAAATGTTTAATCTAAAATGAAATATAATATAATTGGGAGTAGTAGTAAAGGTAATGCCATAATCGTAGAAGATAAAATACTTCTTGATTGTGGTGTTACCTATACCAAGCTTAAATCTTACTTAAAAGATATAAAGTTAATATTTATAAGCCACGTTCACAAAGATCATTTATTGCCTACTACAATAAAACATATTGCTTACAACTATCCAACAATTAAATATTTAACAGGTAGCGAAGAAGTAGTTAAGAAATTAGTAGAATGTGGTGTAAGCAAAAAAAACATATATATTCTTAACCCTAGCAAATGGTATTATTTGGGGCTTATTAAATGCAAATTAGATAGTCTTATACACGATACATTAAACTTTGCTTTATCGTTTGAATATAAGTCTAAAAAGTGCCTCTATGTGGTTGATACAAATGAAGTATCACATATACAAGCAAAAAATTACGACACTTATTTAATTGAAAATAATTACAATGAAGAATTATTAGAGCAACATATTCAAGAATGTATAAATAATAATGATAATGAAGATAAGTTATTTTATCTTAACCGTGTAAAATTGACACATCTATCAAGTTCTAAATGTAATGATTTTTTGATTAATAATATGGGAATTAATAGTGAATATTGCTATATTCACAAATCAAATTTTAATTATAAGGAGGAATAATGGGAAGTTTAGCAAAAAAAATAGAAAAGAATAAGTATAAAACATTATACGAAACAGAATTACACAACAGAAAAATGTATGAGCAAAGATATAAAGAAATATACGATAAGTATATTGAACTTCAAAAATCAACAGGAATGGCAGAATTAAGGAAGGAAATAGCAAAACTTAAATTAGAACTAGAAGATACTAAAGGTTTTTTAGAGCAAGAAAGACAAGCAAAAGAAGAGTTGTTAAAAGAAAGAGAGGAAAAAAATGAAGAAAACAATTAAAGCAAAAATTATAGCAATGAGCAATAATGGAATGAATAAAACATCAATAATAGAAGTAGATAAAGTATTACCAATTTTTGATATGTTTAAAGCTGGAATTAATAATATAATAATTGAAATAGGTGAACCAATACTTGATGAAACAGAAAAAAAATATTTAAGTGAAGTTATTAAGCCTTTTAGAAATGAAATTAAATATATTGCAAAACTTTTTAGCCCTTATTCTGGTTATTATATTGATATTAGAATGAAAAATGATGATTCTTTATTATTCCCATATTTTAAAGATTATAGAATGTATAAAAGTATGGTAACAGAAAAAGAATACACATTAGAAGAATTAGGATTATAGGAGGTAAGATGGAAAGTAAGGAAGTAAAATACTACACAAATAGTAGTGGCGAAAAGGTTGATATTTCTACATTAGAAACAACTCATTTATTAAATAGTTTAAACAAAAAGCAAAGAGAAATCTTTAATAAAGAAAATAAAGATGACGTTGCAAAAGAACTTCAAGAAATAAATGATCTTAAAGAAGAATATTTTAAGCGTTTTAACGAATGGTATGACAAATTAGGTGAATAATATATGGAAGAAGAACAAAAAGGAAGTATATGGCACAAAATAATGCCTAATCATAAATATAGGATATGGCGAAAAGACTTTAATGGAAAAACATTCTATAATATAATAGTATCTCAAAAAGAATATGATAATACTGAATCTAAATACTATGTTCCTGTATCTTTTAAAAAAGGCATTGAAGTAGATAATGAAACTGATATTATAATATTGAAAGCTATTGAAAATTTACGTTCTAATAGTAATGTAGAAGATAAAAAGAAACCATATTGTCCTATATTTTCATATATGATTACTGAATTTGAAATAATTGAAAGAGAAGAACAAAAACAAAATCAAGCATATCAAAAGTATCAAGAAACATTAAATGAAAATGAAATGGAAGATAAAGAGGTTGTTATTCCAGATAACGCTTTACCATTTTAAGGAGGAATATATAAATGCAAGTCTTAATTAATATACTTTTAGGGGGATTATGTGTTGCAGGTATATTATTTACAATAATCTTAATATTAGCATTAATACAAGTAATGATTGAAAGTATAAAAGAAAACAAAAAGAGTAAAAAATAATTACTCTTTTTAATTTTTTTATAAAAAAGTGTTGACATATATATAAATATATGCTAGAATTAAATTACAAATGAAAGATAAGGAGTAAAGAAAATGAAAAATGAAATTATTTGTAGTGATTTAACATTAAATCAATTAAAGGAATATGGGGAGAGTTTTATTGACTATCTTGATGTAGATAGCAAAACTTTAAAGGCATATAAAGTAGGAATCAATGCTTTAATGCAATATTTTAAAGAAAACAACATAAAACAACCTATTAGAAACGATATAATTGCTTTTAGAGATATGTTAAGAGAAAATTATAGTAGTAATACTTGCAATACATATATGATAGCAGTAAGAGCTTTATTTAAGTATTTAGAAATACATGATCTATACAAAAATATATGTGTAGATATAAAAGGTGCAAAATATTCAACAACACCAAAAAAACAAGTATTATCACAAGAACAAGCAAGATTAATATATTCAAGTTTAACTGATTTACGTGAAAAATGTTTGTTTTCATTACTTATTTCAACAGGATTACGTGGTATTGAAGTATCTAAAGCAAAACTAGAAGATATTCAAGAATACAACAACGAAATAGTTTTATGGGTACAATGCAAGAAACATGATTCTAAAGATGAGTATGTTAAATTATCTAATCAAGTATTAAATGATATTAGAAATTATGTTGGAAATAGAACTACTGGATATATATTTACTTCTACAAGTAATAACAATAATGGTGGTGGAGTAACTACTACAACATTAAGAAGATACGTAAAAGATATATTTAAAAGATTTGGTTTAGATAGTGATACATTTTCACTTCATTCAATGAGAAGAAGTAGTGCAACACTTATGTATGAAAAGGGTGCAGATATATATTCAATACAACAAGTTTTACATCATAAATCAAGTTTAACAACAACAAGATATATAAATGCAGTAACTAGAAATAATAACAAAAATGAATATTTAGTAGCAAATGCTATATTAGGAGGTATGTAAAATGAAACCATTATATGTAATTCATTACACTTTATTTAAAGGTGGAAGTGCATTAAATAGATATAGATTCTTTGAAACACAAAAAGAATTAGATAATTTTTTAATGTTTACACCTTGGATAAAAAATAATTGCATTATATTTAAAAATGTGGATTTATTAAAGGAGGAAAAAAATGAAAATAAATATAGATAATGGGAAAGTATTAGAAGATATAACTGATGAAGAAGAAAATATATATCAAAAACTAGCAAGAGCAATAGCAAAAGCAGTAGATATTAATTTAGGGAAGACTACACTTGCAGATCTATTAGACGGCTATACAAAATATAAAATTTTAGAAGATAAAATAAATAAAGTAACAACTAGAATTAAAACAATAATAAATATAATAAAAAACCAACCAACAGACAATATTCATACTGATATGTATATAATAGAAGCATTGAATAGTTTGTTGTATATATTAGAGGAGGAAAAAGAAAATGAAATTATTACATATTAAATGGGAACGAATATTAGTGTTGATATATAGCATATTTTATGTAATAAAGTTAGTATCGCATATAAGAAACTATGGTTTTGATTTTGAAAGTGACATGACTATATTTATAATAATCTGCATATTATTATTTATAGTTTATATGCTTACATTAAGTTTAAGAAGAACTTTAATAGAAAGGAATAAAAAAGATGAGTGAGAAATATATATTAGCATTAATAGGTGCATTTACTTTATTAAATACTATATCTATAATAGCAATTTTAATTTGTTTAGGAGACGAAAAAGATGAAAATAATTAGAAAAGATGGAATTGAATACGAAAAAATAAAAGAAAAAGAAAAACATTACGATTCAAATATTAATATTAGGGTTTCACGTGAAACTATTGAAAATTTAAAACAAATAGCTGATAAATATGGAATTAAATATAATACTATGATAAGAGAAATACTTGAAGATTATGTAGAAAGGGAAAGATAGAAAATGAATAAAACAAGTAAAGAATTATTAGATAAAGCAATAAAATTAGATCGTAATCATAGAACACCTTTATTTAAAGGAATACACATTATACAACAAAGAAAATTACACGATAGCGGTTATAGAATGATGTATGTTATAGGGTTTAATGAAACTGAAAAATATTATTTAATTAGTTGTATAAGTGATGTTATTGATTTCCAACCATCATTTAATGAATTATTAAAAGGAAATTATGATATGTGTGATTTACATTTAGATATTAGCAAAGATGGTATAATAAGCATTTGGACTAATAGTGATAAAAGATTAAAATGCACTTCCCCATTTTTATCAAGTTGTACTTTTGAAATTGTAGGAGATAAAGAATGATAGAAGAAAGTGAAAAAAGAGATTATTTTAATACATTTTTAAAAACAGTTGAAACTGATTTGAAACATAATAAGCCAACTTATGTTTTTAATCAAGAACAATTAGATGCAATTAAAAAGAAATTTAATGTTAAAGTTATTAGAGATGAGGGTTGGTGTATGTATATTAGATTAAAGAAAGGAAAAGTGTGATATTATGTATTCTTATAAAGAAATTGAAAAGCAAGACAATGAAAGGTCAAAAGCAAAAGTTTATTGTGATTTCTGCCATCATAGTTTATTATTAGGCAGAAAAGATAGAAAACTATGCACTCATTGTAATCATTTTGTTTACAAAGATAAACAAACTAAAGACAAATACAAAATATTAGAAGAAAGAAATAAGATTAAGAGAGGTGATGTAAAATGAAGAACCAAATAAGCATATTTGATGTTATTTATCCCAAATATAAAGCAACTAAACCAATTAGACTTATCGAGTTCTTTGCCTCGTAGGTTATGGATCACAAGCGTTAGCTTTAAAATATTTAGGTGTACCATTTGAACATTGGAAAATATGTGAATGGGCAGTAAAATCAATTAAAGCATATAAAGATATACATTTTACAGATAAACATTTAACATTTAATGAAAATAGAACAAAAGAAGAAATGGTAGATTATTTATATCAAAAAGGAATTTCTTCTAATTATAATGAACCTATGACTAGAGAGCAAATAAATAGGTTAAGTGAAGAACAATTAAAAACTATATTAGAAAATATTGCAATTACACATAATTTAGTTAATATACAACAAGTTAAAGGCAAAGATTTAGAAATAGTTGATACTGATAAGTATTGTTATATTATGACATACTCATTTCCTTGCCAAGATTTATCACTAGCAGGAAATAGAAAAGGAATGAGTGATACTTCAACTAGAAGTGGTATGTTATGGGAAGTTGAAAGAATACTTGATGAATGCAAAGAATTAGGTAATCTACCACAAATCTTATTAATGGAAAATGTACCACAAGTACACGGTGAGGGTGCTACTGAAGATTTTAATAAATGGCAATTGAGATTACAAGAACTAGGTTATAGCTCATATTGGCAAGACTTACTGGCAACCGATTATGGAATCCCACAAACTAGAAATAGATGTTTTATGGTATCAATATTAGGAGATTATTCATATAGTTTTCCACCAAAGCAAGAATTAAAACTAAAGTTAAAAGATATGCTAGAAGATAATATTGATGAAAAATATTATTTAAGTGATAAACAAATAGAAGATATACAAAGCTGGCAGGCTTATGAAAAGCCTTTGGAGAATATGGAAAAGACAGAAAAAAATAATATAAGCCCTACTTTAACAACAAGATCAGGTGCTTATGCTGCTGGTATGATTCTTATTAAAAATGCCAATTCAAAAGGTTATTTAGAAGCTGAAGATGGAGATGGTGTAGATATTTCTGGTAGGATGGAATATCATAGAGGAACTGTACAAAAAGGGAAAACACAAACATTATCAACAAAAGGTGGAGAAAATAATGGAGTTGTAGTAGGCACTTATCAATATGCAAAAAGTGATAAATTTATGCAAGGAAAAGATAGATTACAAATAGGTAAAGAAGTAAGTGATACATTACAAACTACACAAAAAGAAGGAATAGTTAATAGTGATTTAAGAATAAGAAAACTAACACCAAGAGAATGTTTCAGATTAATGGGAGTTAGAGATGAAGATTATGAAAACTGTGCAAAAAATCAAAGCAACGCAAGTTTATATCATTTAGCAGGAGATAGTATAGTTGTTAATGTCTTAATGGCAATATTTAAGGAGATGTTATGAAAACATTAACTGAAATACAATTAAGTGAAACAAGATTAGCATTATATGATGCACTTGTAAAATTAGATAAAATCAAAAATAAATTATTAAGTGATACAAAAGTATCAAAACAAGAAATATTAAAAATTATAGATAAAAACTAGAACTTTAAATTTGACACATTGTATATTATATGTTATATTATTAATGTTCAAGAAGCATTAAGAGTATTTATATGTGGGTATTAGGGGCTTCTTGAACACAAAAACCTAGTACTTGCATATAAGTACTCTTTTTGCTTATAAAGGAGTTGTTTATGGAAACTAAAATATGTACAAAATGTGGCTGCAATAAGAAATTAGAACAATTTAGAAAAAGTGGTAAATATTATCGTGGTGAATGTAAAGAATGTGAAAACGAAAAAAACAAAGAATATCAAAAAAAGAATAAAATTAAAATTTTAGCACAGCAAAAAAATTATAAAAAGAAGAATGAAGAAAAAATAAAAAAACAAAAACACAAATTATATTTAAAAAATAAAGAAAAAATTCATCAATATAATATTTTTTATAATAAAAAACACAAAGAATATTTTAAAAACAAAGCTATTGAATATAGAGAAACACATAGACAAGAATTGATAGAGTATAATAAAAAATTTAGGGAAAATAATAAAGATAAGATTAAAGAATATCAACAAAAAGATTATCAAAGAAGAAAAAAAGATCCTATATTAAGATTGCAAAGAAATATAAGGAATTTGTTAAATGATTCTTTTAAAAAACATAAATATAGAAAAAGTAAACATACAGAAGAAATATTGGGTTGTAAGGTTGATGAATTTATATTACATTTATTAGAAACATTTAAAAGCAATTATGGTTATGATTGGAACAAAATAGAAGCAGTACATATAGATCATATAATACCACTAGCAGTGGCAAAAACAGAAGAAGATGTGATTAGATTGTGTCATTATACTAATTTACAATTACTCAAAGCTAAAGATAATTTAGAAAAAAACGATAAATTAGATTGGAAACTACATTAGAAGTTAGAACTAAAATTTGACACACATTATTAATTATTGTATAATTAGTTAGAAGTTAGAACTATTTTAGAAGTTAGAACTATTAAGGAGAATTAAACTATGGCAAGTACAAGTAAAGAAAAGAAAAAAGCGAGAGAATATTACAAAACTCATAAGAAATATAGGGAAGAAAAGATTAAAGATAGTATTGATGAACAAAAGAAGAATCCAGAAGAACATGCAAAATACCAAAGAAAATACTATCATAAAAACCAAGATTATCGTTCTTATAAGATTAAGTATGCTAAAGATTATAGGAAAAGAGAAAAAGTGAAAAGTAAGGCTCGTAAAGACAGAAAAGCATATCGTTAGAAGAAGTTTTTAAGAAGAAGATTTCGTGAAGAAGTTTTCTTTTTTATTGGAAGAAGTTTTTTAGTAGAAGTTTTGGGAGAAGATTTTAGGTAGAAGTTTTAGAGAAGTTTTTTATATAAAAAAATACCAATAAAAAACAAATAAAAAATAGATCACTTTTTATTTTTTTATTATAAAATACATTATTTTTTAATAATTCTATAATAAAATGATATATTAATATTAATTTTAAAGTTAATTTAATATAGTTAATTTTAATAAAAATATAAAAATAATATAAATATACTATCTAAAATAAAAACGTCTTAAATCGCTTAAAAATAGCGTTAAAATTGATTTTATATTTTTATATTATTTTATACTTTATTATTTTATTATTATATAATTAATTTTAAAAATAAAATAGTAGTTATATTTTAATTAATTATATAAAGATAATAATTTATATTAATATAATATAAAACACTTAAAAACAAACTAAAAATAAGCAATAAAAAAAAGACTTTTTACAAGTCTTTTAATAATTTAATGGATATATTTCTTTTTTGGTGAACTTTTCTATTAATATTTTTTTATTGTTTTTTATTTCGTATAATTTAGCACTTTTGATTGTAAGATTTTCAATAAAAGCCAAATAGATTCTTTTTGCGCTTTCAAATGTTGTAAACTCTATTTGATCTGTTTTATTATTTATTATTTTATATTTTATTATAAACATTTTTTACACTCCTTTTTTATAGCCCTTTTCTTTTTTTATACCCTGCACCATTTAAAAGCGATCTAATTAATATTAATAATGTAATCATGTTTCTTTTAATCTTTCGCAATTTGGTTTAATATTTTTATATTGTTTTTGTAGCTTTCTTGATTGCTAGTTGTTTCTGTGCAAGTGGAATTTATAAAAGCATCAATAGGATAGCTTTCTTCTTCTTGTTTTACTTGTATATATTTTTTCATTAACTTTTTAATGTTTTTTAAGTGCTTTTCTAGTTCTTCAAAAGTTCGGTCATATTTAAAACCATCGTCGTCTGTTGCTTTGATTTCTTTTCTTAATTCCCAGTAAATATCATTACTAAACTTATTTGATTGGCCGATTGCTTTAGAATAAATTTTTTCGTTATTAAATAAAGTATAATCAATTTCAATGAACAAACTTTTTCTTTCTATTTTAATTGGTTTATAATTTACATTTTTATAATAAATAAATAATGTATAGCCATCTTTATAAGTGCAACTATTATCCTTTATTATAAAATTATGATGTTCTTTTTGGTGTTTGTTTTCATATCCTGCTCTTATTTTGTAACAAGTGCCATCTATTTCTGGATTTGGTGTGTGGTTGTTTGATTCGTCGAACCAACCGTGACCGGTTTCAATTAAAATCCCATCATCATTATATATAATAATGTTGGATAATTCGTAACCATTAGAACCAAGATCCACAAAGTAAGGATTCCAGCACATTCCTTTTTTTAATATTGTTTTTTCTTTCTTTTCTTCTTTCATTTTCTTTTAACTCCTTCTTTGTTAGTTTTAACGGATCTAACAACCTTTATTTACATATTAATTATATAATAATATTTTTTATTTGTCAATACTTTTTTATTAATTTATTAATATTTTTTTATTATATACATATATTTTAATATTATAATATAATATAGATTCTTTTATAATTAAATATAATAATATATTAATAAATAATAATGCTAGATCTATAATAACATCATAGTTATTATAATTAAATAACATCATTATAGTATTAAAGAACATCATGTATATTATTATTTTAATATATATAGCTTTTAAAATATTTCTTTTTCCTTTTTTCATTTTCTGATCCTCCTTTTATTTTATATATATATTATAACATATATTTTAATATTATTATAGTATTATAACATATATTTACATTATTATTTTACATTTATTTTTTAATATATATATGTATTAATATTTCTATATAGTTATATTATTATATTATTATTTGGTAGATCTATTTATTAATAGTTAGTAATTAATAATTGATATAGTATTATA
>Ga0310696_10003154_pt1 | contig 20856 bp, 18 predicted proteins | sample AusTroGonzalo_MG_4_FD_203885 | JGI IMG/M metagenome (GOLD analysis project Ga0310696, IMG submission 203885) | Bovine rumen microbial communities from tropical cattle in Woodstock, Queensland, Australia - Gonzalo_02 (v2) (version 2) | ecosystem: Host-associated > Mammals > Digestive system >... | reverse complement strand
CGTGGTGCGAGTAGTTCTGCTTGTTGATGCAGACGGCAATCCTGTTCGGAGTGCTCGTGATCTGGCTCACGGTGTTTACGATGAGCGCATTGTCGCGTGTGCCGTCGCTGCAGGTGACTGCGTAGAGACCGTAGCCGATCTTAAAGAGAGCCTTCATGTCGTTCTTGTCGGCGTAGTCTTCCTTGGCGGCAATGTACTCGCGGCAGAGTTCCTCGGCAAGAGCGTCAAGCTGCTTTTCGGACTCCTCGTTAAGCGCAGATACAATTCTCACGGTGTTTTCGGCATATACGAGGTTCTTGGAGTTTTCGAGCATGCCTTTCATGACCTTGGCGGCAAGGGGTGCCCACGAACCGTTCTCGATGAAAGCGACCGTCCTGTTCTGGTAGCCTCTTTCGGTGAGGCTCTCGATGAACTCTCTCATGTAGGGGAAAATGCCCGCGTTGTAGGTCGTTGTCGCAAAAACCGTCTTCGTGTAGCGGAAGGCGTCCTCAACGGCCTCAGCCATGTCGGAACGCGCGAGGTCAACAACCGAAACCTTGGGGCAGCCGTTTGCTTTGAGCTTGTCGGCAAGCTTCAGAACCGCCTTTTCGGTGTTTCCGTAGACCGAAGTGTATGCGATGAGTATGCCGTCCGTCTCGGCCTGATAGGAGGACCACGTGTCGTACTGCTTGATGTAATGGCCAAGGTCATCCTTCAGCACGGGGCCGTGGAGCGGGCAGATCATGTCGATTTCAAGGGTTGCGGCCTTCTTGAGAACAGCCTGCACCTGAGCGCCGTATTTGCCTACAATTCCGAAATAATAGCGTCTTGCCTCGCAGTCCCAGTCATCTTCCTCGAACACATTGTCAAGATTAACGGCGCCGAACTTGCCGAAGCCGTCGGCCGAAAAGAGCACTTTTTCGCAGCTGTCGTAGGTCATGATAACCTCGGGCCAGTGCACCATCGGCGCTGTCACAAAGTGGAGAGTGTGCTTTCCGAGAGAGAGCTCCGAGCCTTCGCCGACTACGATTCTTCTGTCCTCAAATTCATTGCCGAAGAAGTTCTTCATCATCGCAAATGCCTTGGCGGAGGATACTACAGTCGCTTCGGGGTACGCTTTCAGGAAATTGACAATGTTTGCGGAATGGTCGGGTTCCATGTGCTGCACGACAAGGTAGTCGGGTTTCCTCTTGCCGAGCGTTGCCGATATATTGTCAAGCCACTCGTGTGTGAACTTTCTGTCGACGGTGTCCATGATTGCGACCTTGGTGTCCATGATCGCATATGAGTTGTATGCCATCCCTTCCGGCACGATGTAATGGCCCTCGAAAAGGTCAATTTTCATGTCGTTCACGCCAATATGATAAATGTCATTGGTGATTTTCATAGTTTCCTCCGTGTGGTTTAATAATATAAAAGCCCCTCGGCACGAAGCTTCGGGGCAGCACATCAATGTTTGATTACTTTATGGCGCCGAATTTTACGAGCTCGTTCCTTATGAGTTCGCGGTGCTCCGGAGAGACATCGCAAAGGGGCATCCTGCACTTGCCGACGTTCATGCCGACGAGGTTCATCGCCTCTTTGACCGGCATCGGGTTGACTTCACAGAAGAGAGCCCTTATGAGTTCGATGCAGCCGATCTGCATCCTGAGGCCTTTCTGAATGTCGCCCTCTTTCAGTATGCTCATGACCATGTCGTGAACGTAAGCGGGAGCGAAATTCGCAAGAACCGAAATGACTCCGTGGCCGCCTGCGACCGCCGTGTAAAACGCCTGGTCGTCATCGCCCGTGTAGATGTTAAGTTCGTCGCCGCAGCGTCTCTTTACTTCAAGCATCTGTCCCATGTTGCATTCCTTCATACCGTTAATGTTCGGTATTGCGCAGAGGCGCTCGTAGGTCTTGGGATCGATGTTTAAATTGGTGCGGCTCGGCACGTTGTAAAGAAGAATCGGTATGTCAATGCTCTGGGCAATTGCCGAGAAGTGTCTGAACATGCCTTCCTGAGTCGTCTTGTTGTAGTAAGGAGTAACGGTGAGTATCGCGTCAGCGCCCATCTTCTCAGCCCTCTTGCTGAGCTTGATTGCGTGCAGCGTGTCGTTGCTTCCCGTTCCGACCACAACCGGCACTCTTCCGTGAACCTCTTTAACGGTAAATTCCGCAACCGCAAGGTGTTCCTCGTCCGGCATTGTCGCAGCCTCGCCCGTAGTGGCGCATATAACAATGCAGTCCACCTTATTGGCAATCTGAAACTCTATCATCTCGCTGAGCTTATCGTAATCAACTTGCTCTGCATTTTCTCCTTTAAACGGTGTTACAAGCGCTACACCTGCTCCTTCAAAAATCAATTTCTTCATAATTGTCCACCTTCCAACAGCTTGTATTCTGTATAGTGATATTATCTACTGCCGCTCTTTACGCTAACCCGGTATTTCAAAAGCTTGCGTAAAGAGCCTTAAATCTCTTTTTGCGGAAAACGAAAAGTTAAGAGCTATTTTTGCGTGCGCGAATCCGAAGCTGTATGCAGATACTGCGAGTGGTTCGCTCGCGCAAAGCAAGCCGCACCAATTCGTCGTAAGACTCCTTATTCTCATTTTCCCGCTCTCTTCGCCATCCCGGTTTCCCTGCGGCTTGCGTAAAGAGCCTTAAATCTTCGTTTTCCTCAGATGTAGCCCTTTGCGCAGAGATATTCTGCCATGAGGACTGCTCCGCCTGCTGCGCCTCTCAGCGTATTGTGAGCCATTCCGACGAACTTGTAGTCGTACTGCGTGTCGGGTCTCAGTCTTCCGAGCGATACGCTCATTCCGCCGTCATTGTCCCTGTCGAGCCTTGTCTGAGGTCTGTTGTCCTCTCTGAAATATCTGAGGAATTTTTCGGGTGATGACGGGAGTCCCAAACCTGTCGCTTCGTTGGTGTAATTTTCCCACAAATCGATGATTTCGTCAAGAGCCGGCTTGTTCTTAAATTTGACAAAAACAGCGCCCATGTGTCCGTCCGTGACGGGAACTCTGATGCACTGAGCCGTGAAAGACATGCTCTTGTCCGGAACGATTGCACCGTTTTCGATCTTGCCGAAAAGCTTGAGCGGCTCGATCTCGGATTTCTCCTCCTCACCGCCAATGTAAGGAATCACGTTGTCGATCATCTCCGGCCATGACTCAAAAGTCTTTCCTGCGCCCGAAATTGCCTGGTAAGTGCAGACGAGCACCTTCTCAATGCCGAATTTGCGGAGCGGCTGGAGCGCCGGAACGTAAGTCTGGAGCGAGCAGTTTGATTTAACCGCAATGAATCCTCTCTTTGTGCCGAGGCGCTTTCTCTGGAAAGGAATGATTTCTGCATGCTCGGGGTTTATCTCGGGCACGATCATCGGAACGTCGGGCACGAGTCTGTTAGCACTGTTGTTTGAAATGACGGGGCACTCACGCTTTGCGTAGGCCTCTTCAAGAGCGCGGATTTCATCTTTCTTCATGTCAACTGCACAGAAGACAAAATCGACCGACTGAGCGATCTCATCCATATCCGCCGTGGCGTCTTTCAGAACGACATCCCTGTATTTTTCCGGCATTGGCGTTGTGATTCTCCATCTGCCCTCAACGGCCTCACCGTACGTTTTTCCGGCAGACCTTCCGCTGGCAGCGAGAACTTTCACGTCAAACCACGGGTGATTGGCAAGAATAGCCAGGAATCTCTGGCCGACCATGCCTGTCGCACCGATAACACCAACATTGTATTTTTTCAAATCCAGCACCTCTTTTCAAAAAGAGCGTATACTTAAAGCCGTATGCGCAGCGATTTTTCTCGTAATCCGTCGGTTCGGGCGTTCCCTCCTCAGGAACAATCGCTAACTGTCTATGTTAGCATTACACCGTTTTGTTGTCAACAATTTTCGCAAGCCGCCAATGCCCTCCTCCGCCCCTTAAATTCAACTGAAACGGGCCATTTTCCGGTGGAGAAGTATTGGCGATTTTTGTATAATATAGCCAAGTATTTGCGGGCCGCGTGCCCGAACGGAGGTTTATATGTCAAAGACTGGAATTGTTGTTAAAAGGATTGACGCCTTTAAGGATGAAATTGTGCTGACCCTGAGCGGAAAGCCTGAGGGTGACGTCTGCGTATCAGTGTACTCCCCCGCTGTAGGAGAGAGGCTTCTTCTCGGCAGTTTTAACGTTGCAGCTGACGGCTGCAGGCTTGTTTTAAATAGGTTTGCGACCGGAAGGGACGGCGCCTTTTTGAGATACGAGACGCCTTTTGAGGGCCCCGTGTTTGCCTCATCCATCGAGCCCGAATTTGATTACGAATACCCCGAGGGACTTTCGAAGAAAGGTCTTCAGATAAGCGACCCTGTGGACGCGGAGAACCTTGGCGTCAAGCACACTGCCATCAACGTTGCGATCACGGACGTTATGACAAAGACTCCTTCTGAATCCACCGAGCCGTTTGAGTTCGACGGCTTCACGTATTACGTCGACATGGATCAGATACGCTCCTACGACAACCGTTTCAGGGAGTTCACGAAGCGCGGCATTCTCGTCAACCTGATTCTTCTTTGCGGAAAACACTGGCAGAAACAGGTGCCCGAGGAGATGAAACCGATACTGCTCCACCCTGACTATAACGACGAGGGCACGCTTTCGGCGTTTAACGTTGTGACCGACGAGGGCATCCGCTGGTACCAGGCGTTTGTGACCTACCTTGCAAGGCGTTACGGCGACCCCGCCTCCGAAAACGGCAGAATCTACGGCATGATAGTTTCAAACGAGGTCCAGTCGCAGTGGATCTGGGGCAACGCGGGCGAAAAAACCTGCGCCGAATTTGCCAAGCACTATACGATGGCAATGCGCGAGGCCTGGACTGCCGCGGCATCCGTCTCCTCAGCCATCAGAATCTACTGCTCGCTTGACCATTTCTGGGGCAAGCCGATGGACCCCTCGCACCCCACCCGCTTCTACGGAGCGCTTGAGCTTCTTTCCGAAATCAGGAAAATCGCCAAGGCCGAGGGCGACTTCTACTACAACATCGCTCATCACCCCTACCCTCAGGACCTCTCGATGCCCGACTTCTGGAACGACACTACGGCAACCGGGGACGAGGACACAATGCGCATCACCTTCAAAAACCTCGAAGTCCTTGCCGCTTTCATCTACAAGGAGGAAAACCTTTTCGAGGGCAAAAGGCGCCGCATAATCCTCTCCGAGCAGGGCTTCAACTCCAAATGGACGCCCGAATCCGAAATCCTGCAGGCAACAGCCTACGGCAGAGCATACCGCAAGGTCATGGAGATTCCGGAGATTGACTCTTTCATCCTCCACGCCCACAGAGACAACGCCGAGGAATTCGGACTTAACCTTGGCGTGTGGCGCAGGAAGCCTGACTCCAATGAGATTGACGCGCCGAAACCGATTTATTATCTCATGAAAGCAATTGACACTATGGACGATACCGGCCATTACGTTTGGCAGAGGTTTTAAATTTTTGGCTCTTTACGCATTTTGCCGAAAAAAATTAAGAAAACTTCGTCCTTTCGAAAATCTTCTCATTCTGAGATTCTTCGAATACGATGAATAGTAAATTCGACGGCAAAATGCTTTGCGCGAGCTCCCCGCTCGAAGTATATTCATACATCTTCGGGGTCGCGCACGCAAAAATAGCTCAAAAATTCAGCTTTTTGGCTCTTTACGCATTTTAAGGTATGGTTTACAAACTGATTGCTTCAATCATAATACGCAAGCTTTTCAGGAGACCCGGCGAGCGAAAGATCAGGAAGTCAAACAAAAAGTTCCTTTCCGGCATCAAGCAGAGCGGAGGCCCGGAACTTGCGGAAACTTTCCGCCGCGCTGACGAGACTCTTGACACTTTCGCCCCTGAAGAGATCCGCATCGACTCGTTCGACGGGACCCCTCTCTACGGCCGCTACTTTGCCGCATCACCCGCGAGCAACTACACGTTCGTGCTGCTCCACGGCTACTACGGCACCGGCGGCAAAAACTTCATTCTGCAGTTTGACGCGCTGAGGGACCTTGGCGTCAATATTCTTATTGTCGACCAGCGCGCGCACGGAAAAAGCGGCGGAGATTACATCACGTTTGGCGCCAAGGAACGCTTCGACACCGGGGAATGGGTCAAGCTTCTGATTTCCCGCAACGAAAACGCCAAGATCATCCTCTACGGCGTCTCGATGGGCTCCTCAACCGCCCTCGCCGCCTCCTCCCTCCCTGCCGTCAAGGCCTCCCTCTGCGGCATAATCGCTGACTGCGGCTTCACCTCACCCGCGGATGAGTTTCTTCACCTTGCCGTCTGCCACGGTCACACCGCTCCCAAAAAGTTTATCGAGCAAGCAAGCGAGGTCGTCAAGGAAAAGGCCGACTTTTCAACCGACGCCTTCACGACCCTCGACTCTGTCAAAACCCTCACGGTGCCCGCCCTCTTCGTCCACGGCGAAAGCGACAGGTTCGTGCCCAAAAAGTTCACGCTCATGAACTACGAAGCCTGCACCTCGCCCTACAAGCGCCTTTTGCTTGTCGAAAACGCAACCCACGCCGCGTCCTTCTACCACGCCAAGGCCAAATACACCGAAGAGATCAAAGCGCTTTTTGACGAGGCAGCCGCATACTCTTCAAGCCAAAAAAACTGTTGATTTACGTTTTTTCTTGTGGTACAATCCCTAAGCGGTCGCGAGGAGCTTGCGTTTACGCCTCCCCGCAGCCTTTCCCGCCAATGTGGCTCAGGGGTAGAGCAATTCACTCGTAATGAATAGGTCGTGGGTCCGATTCCCACCATTGGCTCCAACACACATCGGGCGGTGCACAAAATGCACCGCCCGATGTGTGTTTAGTATAAACGTGGGAATCGGACCATAGGGGCCCCCGAAAAGTGCCTGCACTTTTTGGGGAGAGAAGCCGCAGCGGCGAAAGCGCAGTCTTCCACGGTTAGTCTTAGACTTTGAGCCGTGAAAGACGAAGCCGACGGCGCTCGCGGCGACGACGTCGTGGCGTTAAGCAAACGTTCCGGTGGATCGTTTGCAGCCGAGAACTGCGCAGAGCTACGCTCAAGCAGGCAGCACGCAAGTGACAAGTCACGCAGCGGGCGGCGATTCCCACCATTGTATAACGGATAACACGGAACCGAGAGGGTCGAGTCGTTAAGCAAACGTTCCGGTGAATCGTTTGCCGCCGAGATCGGTCAAGCTATTGAAATTGCCTTCTTTTCAATATATTTCATGAAAGTTCCTTCCGGAAACTTAAAAGGGGTCACACATTACCGCAGCAATGATAGACCCCTTTTCAAAAGCTGATTTTTCCGTTGTCCGCCAACAATCCGGCCCACATGTCCGGCATATCTTTCAGGTTTTTCCGTTGCCTGCCAACAATCCGGCCCACACGTCCGGCATACATTTCGGATTTTAGGTGTCAGCTCACCGGCGGAATGACGTCCTCCCTTCCGCTTATATGATACCACAATTCTAAAAGTTAGTAAACTGATTGTCCGCCAACTTCATATACATTCATTTACCGCCGAACACATTCTCAAAAAGAGCATACCAGTAAGATGCGTTCTCTGAATAATCTTTGGCAACGGTCTGCGTGGCACCCGACTTCCAAATTTCAAATATTTTCTCAGCCTCGGTAGGACTCAGCTTTCTTGGTTTTGTAATTTTAGAATTTGAACCCTCTTTCGTTCCTCTGCTGACAATGATTATCCCGCTCTCTACGTGATAGTAGCTCCAAAGTCCTTTTTTCGACTGAATGTTCCTCGGATTAGCCTTTAAAGAGTTTACCAGTGTTTGATATACGTTTGATTCCATTTTATTATCTCCTTTCATTGCAATTGGTTTTACTGTTTGATTTTCTTCCGCAATGGTTTCATCCTTTGATTCGCCTTTGTAGTAGCTCCAGCTGAATACCTTGGCGGCAGGTCTGTGTTTGTTGCCGGTTTTAAAGCAAACTCCGTCCGGCGAAAAGCCCCAAATGGCAAGCCGTCTTTTCCAGTTCTCTTCGGTCTCGTCCTTGTTCTGGTCCTTAATACGCTTCCAGCGAACGTCTTCAAAGTAGTAATCCGGCCCGTATGTTTTTATCATGTTCCATTTCTGAGCTTTTTTAGATTCTCTCAGTTTCCTTTTGTATTCTCTTCGGGCACGGGCTTCCTTGTTTGGCGTCAGAAGCTTCTCCAAAATATAAAGACTCTCGAAGAGCGAGGTTCCCATCTTTACCCTCCTAACTCATACCTGACTTCAAACGTGGATGAATATCCGCTTTCGGTCTCATGGATTATCCTGTCGTTAATAGACATGCACTGGCGCATAGCATTGCACACGGTAGGCATACGGCTTCTCAGCTTAAGTGCCTCATGAATGTCATTTGATTTCAGTATGATGAAATGTTTACCGTTTTTTCTTCCGGCTTCCTTCAAAGAAGTTATATAGGTTTTGATTTCGTTTATACCGGGCTGCTTGGCGACAGGCTTTTCATTCCCGTTTTTTTCATTCATCAGAATGGCAACCTGCTCTTCCAGATTGACCACCCTTGTCATTAGATCGAGTATTATTTTTTCATATTCCATGGTTGGTTTCCTCCTTTACAAAAGCATTATACTTCAAAAACTATAAGTTTTCAATAGTTTTTTGCAAAAAACTCATAGTTAATATTTTACAGTTCAAAACATGGCTTTTTGTTCTGAGTAAGGTCGCATTGGCGGCAGTGATCTCCTATCAACATTCAGTTTGTGAACATTTAAAATAATTGTGTAAACAATTGTTAAGCGTCCTTGTTATTTTTTAAGTTTTATAATATAATACCTGTTATGTAATACACGCTATAGTTGAGCCGCTATTATAGTTCATTCTTTGAACCGTAATACTTTGATGTGAATAGAGCCCTCATCCGCGTTTTTTGGCTGCGCAAGAGATGGGAACGGTCGGGAATGTAACTGAAGTGTCCGCGAGACGCTCCTGAAATGTAACCAAGGGATTCTGCCCGCAGGATCCGGAAATAACCAATGAGGAGAAACTTATGAAGTTTTCTTTAAGCAAAAAGGCTATCTTGCTGATACTCAGCATCACGCTCGTTATCAGTATCATTGCCATTGTCGTATACGCCATGGGTATCACAAGGATTGTGGAGAAGGAGTACAAAGACCGTTCCACGGAAATATCCGGGCTGCTTGGCTTCGGCCTTGACAAAGACCGTCTCACCAATCTGCGCGACAATATTCTCGACATCTACAATCACGCCGAAAACAAGGTCAAGAGCGACGAATACCAATGGGATTCGCCTGAATTTCAAGAATACATAGCTCTTTACGAGTCAATCGGGGAGACTGAGGACTATAAAATCATTCTGGAGCAGCTGCAGGCCATGCAGGATTCTCTTCATGTGGATTGCGCTTACATTATCTGGCTCGATCTGCCGAATGACTGCTACATCTATCTTGTAGACGCTGCGCACGAGGATGCCTGCCCTATCGGCTGCATTGATCCGCTTTTCATGGACAAGAGCGAGCTGACAGACCCAAACATCGGACTCCCGCCTAACATTACAAACACTCCCGAATACGGCTGGATCATTGCCACGGGTAGACCGATTTACAGCGACAGCGGTGAGATCATTGCCCTTGGCATGGTCGATATTTCGATGAACGAAGTCGTAGCTATGCAGACAAGGTACGTTTTGATAGTTTCGCTCGTCCTCATCGGCCTCGTAATAATCGTCTCCGCATTATCCATCTTCTTGTTCAACAAGTTCATCGTCAAGCCGATCAACAAGCTGTCCGGCGCTGCCTCTCAGTACAAGAACAACAAGAACGTGTTCTCGCAGCTCAAAATTGAGAGGAAGGATGAAATCGGCGTACTCGCCAAGTCAATGGCCGACATGGAGCAGGACATCAACGGCTACATCAGCAACCTCGAGCAAACCACCAATGACCTCATCACAGCCCGTGAAAACGCCGAGCTTATGAACCAGGCCGCCAATATCGACGCCCTGACCAAGGTCCGCAACAAGAGAGCCTACAACAACGACGTCCAGCACCTCAACGAAACCGCCAAGAGCTTCGGCATCGTCATGATCGACATGAACGGCCTCAAAGCAATCAACGACACATACGGCCACGAAAAGGGAGACATAGGCATCATCACAATCTGCCAGAACATCTGCCGCATCTTCAAGCACTCGCCGGTGTATCGTATTGGCGGTGACGAATTCGTTGTCATCCTCGAGAACGACGACTACGACGAACGCGACAGTTTGCTTGAGAGCCTGAGAGCGAGGTTCGTGCAGCTGAAGAACGACGAATCGCTTGAGCCCTGGGAGCGCGTGACCGCCGCCATCGGCTGCGCAACATACGACCCCCACATCGACAACATCGTCGAGAGCGTTCTCCAGCGTGCAGACGCCCTGATGTACGAGAACAAGAAGGAAATGAAAGCCGAGAGGAAGTCGTAAACCTTCTTAAGCACAAGTTAAATGATTTAAGCGCCCCGGCCGGGGCGCTTTTTTTGTATCAACTTAAAAAAAATCCCGGCGACATTTAGCTGTACGCACAGGATATGTTTGGCAGTATTTAAGGCGAAAGCCTTATTGCAGGAGCTTGCCGAGGTAATCGTCCATGACCTCCTCGCAGAGCCTTTTGTCCTTTACAAGCTCGAAGCAGAGGTCCTTGCCGGCGTAGAAAAGCCTGAAAACGATGGCCTTGGCGGTTTCGGCGTCACCCGGGGTGCAGATTGCGTAGACCGTGTCGCGGACGTCAGCATAGCCAAGGAGCTTCAGCTTGATCTCGTTGCCGTTTGAGTCCGTGATGAAAAACTTGGTGCGTTTTTTGCGCTTTTTGGGCTCTTCGGCAGCCTTATTCGGAGCTTCCGTTTCAGTCATGGTTTAAAGCCTTTCGTTTGAGCTGTCAGGTCAGCCACGCGCCTTGTCGAGGTAACTCTGGAGGATAATCTGCGCGGCGATCATGTCGCTAATGCCCTTGCGGCGCTGCGAGACGCCCATGTCAATCATTGCCCTGTCGGCGGATTTTGTGGTGAGGCGCTCGTCCTGGCGGATTATATTGGCGTCAGGGTAGCTCTCGCTGAACTTTTCGATGAATTTTTCCGTGCGGTGAATTCTGTTGCCGTACGAGCCGTCCATGTTGATCGGGTAGCCGATTACGACCGTGTCGCACTTTTCGGCCTCATAGATGCCGCCAATGGCAGCCACCGTCTCAGCGAGCGACTTCCTGCCGTCAACGATACACCTTGGCGTCGCCACGATTCCCAGCCCGTCGGAGACCGCAATACCGATCCGCGAGTCGCCGTAGTCGATTCCCATCACCGCAGCCATCAGGTCACCCCTTGTTGTTGTGCTCGTTCTGGAGGCTCTCAAGGTAGAAGCTCACGAACTCGTCAAGAAGCTCGTCTCTCTCAGCCTCGGTGATGATTGCCCTTGCGCCGCCGTAGTTGGTGATGTACGTGGGGTCGCCCGACATGATGTAGCCGACAAACTGGTTGATCGGGTTGTAGCCTCTCTCTCTGAGGCATACGTAAACCTGCTCAATTATACGCGCGGCCGAACTGTCTTTTCTGGCAGAGCCGCCGTAAACTGTTTTCTTCAATCTGTCCTGTTTTGAATTGTCCATCGTTGCACTTCCTTAAATAGTTTTATCTTCCGATTTTGACATCCCAATATGCTCCGCCGCCTCTTTCGGTGACAAAGATGATGCCCTTTTCCGCCATACCGTTTCTCACGGCATCAGCACTTTCAAAATTCCTGTCCGCCTTAAACGCCGCCCACTTTTGGAAAGCCTCCTCGGCCTCCTCCGCGCTCACACCGTTAAGAGCGAGATATTTTGACTTGATTTTTGCGATAACTTCGTTTGGATCCGAGTTGAGGAGCCTCAGCACGCCGTAGACCTCCTGAAGCGTCTGCTTTACAAGCACCGCATCGCCAATGAGATTTTTAGCGACAAGCTTCTGCAGCTCAGTCGTGTAGCCAAAGAGGTTTGCGACCGCGACGGCAGTATTGAAGTCATTGTCCATAGCTTCCGTGAACTCGTTTCTGATCTTTTCGGAAAGTTCTTTACCCGCTGCGGTTGCGTCTGGAACGCTGCCGGACTCCTTGGCGAGTTTGTCAATCTTGGCGAAAAGCTTGTAGATATCGTAGATTTTGGACTCGTTGCTGTCAAAGATACCGTCCATGATGTTGATGTCGGAGCGGTAGCTGTTCATGAGAAGCGTGAGCTTGATGACGTCGCCGATGAAATCCCTGAGCAGGTCTTCGAGCAGGATGCCGTTGCCGAGCGACTTTGACATCTTCTGGCCGTTGACCTTGACAAGCCCGTTGTGGAGCCAGTATTTTGCAAACTGTTTACCCGTCAGAGCCTCGCTCTGGGCAATCTCGTTTTCGTGGTGCGGGAAGATGAGGTCCTTTCCGCCGCCGTGGATATCGAGGGTCTCGCCAAGGAACTTCATGCTCATCGTGCTGCACTCGATGTGCCAGCCCGGCCTGCCCTTGCCCCAGGGGCTCTCCCAGAATATCTCGTCGTCGCCCGCGTGCTTCCAGAGAGCAAAATCCCTGTCGTTGCGCTTGCCGGGCTCGGTCTCGTTTCTTACGCCGCTGAGGAGTTCCTCGCCCTCCAGCCTGTTTGAGAACTTGCCGTAGCCGGGGAACGAGTCAACGTTAAAGTAGACGTCGCCGTACTCGGTCGGGTAAGCATGCCCCGTGTCGATGAGCTTCTGTATGAACGCGATCATATCGTCAACGCACTCGGTCGCTCTTGAGCAGATCGTCGGAGGGCAGATGCCGAGTTCCTCGAACTCCCTGTCGATGCCCGCCATGATCATCTCCGCGTACATGCGAGGGTCAACGCCAAGTTCCCTTGCCTTTATGATGATCTTATCGTCAACGTCCGTGTAGTTTCTGACGTACGTGACGTTGTAGCCGCTGTACTCAAGGTAGCTTCTGATCACGTCAAAAATGACAGCCTGGTAGGCGTGTCCGATGTGCGCCTTGCCGGACGCAGTGATGCCGCACGCGTACATCTTGACCTCGTTAGCGTTAAGCGGTTTGAATTCTTCTTTTTTGCGATTTAAAACGTTATATACTTTAAGCATTTTTGTTCTCCGTTATTTGAGGAAGCCGTTTATGATCTGCTCCTCAGCCTCTTTTTCGGTGAGTCCGAGAGTCATGAGCTTTATAATCTGCTCGCCGGCTATCTTTCCGATTGCGGCCTCGTGGATCAGCGCCGCGTCAATGTTGTTCGCCGAAAGTCTTGGCTCGGCAACGACTTTTCCGTTGTCCATCACGATTGCGTCACACTCGGAGTGTCCGTTTGAGGGAGCGTTGCCCCTGATGTCGGATATGAATATCTGGTAGGAGTTTTCCTTGGCGACAGACCTTGACACGAGGTGCGCGCCCGAATTTTCGCCGTTTAAGTCAACCGAGAACTCGGTTTTGGCCTTCTGGACGCCGTCGGTCAGTATCTTCTCCCTGACCACGATCTTCGCGTCTTTTCCGACAACCGCCTCGGTCTTTCTCGAGGTATCGTCAACGCCGCTGATCTGTACCGTCTCCATCTCCATGTAGCTGCCCTCGCCAAGGTCAACAAACGTGGTCGGATTCATCACCTTTTTTCCGGCATCGCCGACGCCGTAGTGCTTCTCAACGTACTTCACCCTCGCGTTCCTGCCAAGGTAAAACGAGTGGATTCCGCTGTGCTCCGATTCACCGTGACCGTGGTTGTTGATGCCGCAGCCTGCGACGATGGTTACATTGGAGTCATCGCCAATGTGAAAGTCGTTGAAAACGGTCTCCTTGAGCCCGCTCTGGCTCAGAAGCACCGGTATGTGAACCGTTTCGTTCTTCGTGCCCGCCTTGATGTAAATGTCGATGCCCGACACGTCGGTTTTGGGGACAATATTTATGTTTTCCGTGACGCTTCTCGCAACGCCCTGCCCGTTCAGTCTCAGGTTGTATGCCGAGCCTTCGTCAAAATCAGTCCTTCCGGTAATAGCCTGCAGCAGTTCGATCTGCTCGGCGTCAAGTCCTTTGAAAGGCATTCGTCAGTCCCCCTTCCTGTAGTAGATGCAGCCCGGCGTCTGGATCTCTTTGTAGAGCTCCTCGCCCTCGCCGTCGGCAGTAACCTTGCCGCCCGCAATCACAAGGATTCTGTCGGCAAGCTTCAGGATTCTCTCCTGGTGCGAGATTATGATGATGGTTCCCTGCGTGTTCTCGTGAAGCTCTTTAAACACGTTGATGAGGTTGTTGAAGCTCCAGAGATCGATTCCCGCCTCGGGTTCGTCGAACACCGAATAGCGCGTATTTCTCGCCATGACCATCGCAATTTCAATACGCTTGAGCTCGCCGCCCGAAAGGCTCGCATTGGCTTCTCTTCCGACGTAGTCTCTTGCACAAAGGCCCACTTTCGCGAGCATGGTACAGGCCTCGGCGGTCGTCAGCTTCTTTCCTGACGCCAATGAAAGCAGATCCTTCACTGTAAGGCCCTTGAACCTTACAGGCTGCTGGAAGCCGTAGCTGATGCCCTCTGCGGCTCTCTCGGTGACGGTAAAGTCGGTTATGTCCTTCCCGTCAAGGAAAATCCTTCCGCTCGTCGGTTTGATGATGCCGGCAATAAGCCTCGCGATCGTCGACTTGCCGCTGCCGTTCGGCCCGGTAATGACGACAAAACGCTCTTCCAGCTTAAAGCTGACGTCTTTTATGATTTCATTTCCGTCTTCCGCGGTATATGAAACGTTTCTGAATTCGATCATGTCTTAAAATCTCCGGGGAAAGCAGGACTCTTGTTTTGTCCGCGCCTTCCAAAGCTTTTTCCCAAAACTCCCCGTTTTGGCAAGCTCCATTATATCATTTCCGGCGCCTTCCTTAAAGGTCGGCGCCTCCCATTTCAATTTTACTTAAAGAGAAGCGTCTGCGCGATTCTCTCCGAAAGGGCAGTCTTCGTCGGCGGGTGGATCTCATTGTCCTCACAGATGTCTCTGCTCACGACAAGCTTGATATCCGGATCGCTGTCCGCCGCCCTCTTCTGGGCAATCTGGATGTCCGTCCACCATTCGGGGTGCCACTCATCCCTCGGCTTGAAATCGGCAATCTGCACCAGCGCCGTCTTGAACTTCGGTATCCCGAACAGTTCCTTGACGCCTTTCAAAAGCTCGGCAACGTACCTGTCGTAAACTGCCGCCTCTGCGCCTGTGGTGTCGCTCTCGCCCTGGTACCAGATCATGTAGTTAAACGCAAACGGTGCAAAAGCCTTGAGCATTGCGTTGTAGATTGCCATTGGCGTGTTGAACGCCTTGTAGTCGGGGTATGCGTGGTCCGGATGAAGATCAGCCTCGGGAACAACGATACCGCCAATGGGAAACTTCGGCAGCCACGACTCGATTATTGACGCGCCCTGGTAGCAGAAGATCATGCCAACAGCCTTTCCCGTCTCTGTCGCAATCGACGTGCCGGCAAGGTACCCTATCGCCGACCAGTTCCCGATCGCATCTTTTTCGGCAACGTGCCAGCCCTCTTCGGCCGCCATTGCCTCTCTTCCGTTCCACGGCCTGTCAACAAAGAAGCACCGAACGTTCGGATTGTTCCTGTAAAGAACCTTTGAAGTGTTTGTGTCCTTAAGCGGAAGCTCCGCGTTCGACTGGCCTGAGAGAAGGCAGACGATACCGACGTAAACGTTCTTAAGAACTGTTTTCTCACCGTCAAGGTCAGCGCAAAGCTCGTAAGGGCCGCCCGCTTCTTTTGCGTCAAAAACGACCTCCCAGCTCTCGCCGTCCGTGTTTTTACAAACTTTCTCCTCGCCAAGGAAAGTCACCTTCGCGATGCCCTTCCCCGTTCCGAATATCCTGATAGGCCTTGCCTCGGCAAGTACCATGTTATCACTGAAAATATTGTTGAGCTTCATACCAAGTACCCCGCATGTTTTCCAAAATAAGCGGTTTTTTAAGGCCTCAGAGAATCAATTCAAAAAGGCCTCCGCCTTGGCGAAATTATACTAAAACCGCGCGCCATTATCAACGAAAATCACGATTTGGCGCGCGCGGTTTTCATTGGCGGTTTCGCACCCTAAAAAGCAAAAGAGTGACCCTTTGTTAAGATCACTCTTATTGGCGATATATTGATGCCTGCGGGGCTGATCAGCCTTATAACGGTCAGGCGTTTTCTTTACAGAGGGTTACTGTTCCTCGCCTCTTGCGAAGTTGTTGCAGAGGCTTATCACCAGGATGTCGTCCGTCGTCTGGCACTTTACGAAATAGTTGCTGGTCTCAACTTTGCGGTAGATGCCGTCGTCGCCCATCTGCCTCGTGATCATGTGGAACTCCTTCTCGCCCTCTTTGTGGAGCCTCAGCTGGTTCTCAAGGCAGAACATGGCTTTCCAGCGGTCGCGGTCTTCGGGGTGCATTGTGCTTGCCCCGTGCTCAATCAGGTCGTCCATGGTGCCTGTGGACGGGCAGCTTTTTGAGGTAAAGTTTTCATATGTCATCATATAAAAACTGTTGCGGCTGAGGTTTCCGAAGATGATCAGCGGGTACCTCATGTAGATTGCCTGAAGGAGGAGATTCACCGTTGCCGATTTGTGCTGGATCTGAAGGATATCCTCTTCCTCCATGTGTATGCACTGGTTGATAAGGCACTGTTTGAAATCGTCCTCAGGCATCGGCCGGTCGAAGTAGAAGCCCTGGATCAGGTTGCAGTTGCAGGTGCGGAGAAATGCAAACTGCTCTTTGGTCTCAACGCCCTCCGCGACAGTGCGGATGTTCAGCCTGTTTGCGAACAGGAAGATACTCTCCAATATGACGCGTTCGCTTTCGTCCTCGCAGTTCTTTTTCAGGAGGGATTTGTCGATTTTGATCTCATCCGGAAGTGTATCGGCAACCATGCTCAACGATGAAAGGCCGCTGCCGAAATCGTCAACGGAAAACTCAAAACCGTACTCGTGCAGCTGAGCGGCTGTCTTGCGCATCAGCTCTTCCTCCTGAATCATCGTTGATTCGGTGATCTCCACCACAATCAGACGGTGCTCAAGGTTGTGAGAATCCATCACCTCGGCAAGGTGCTTCGGCATATTTTCTTCATGAAGATGCCAGCGGGAGAAGTTGACGGACACCGGAATCGGCTCTATATTCAGCTTCTTAAGCTGCTTCAGAAAGTTGCAAACGGTTTCAACCACATACCAATCCATCATGGCAATGGCGCCCGTCTGCTCCATTGCAGGCAAAAACTGGTTCGGCATTATAACAGTGCCGTCCTCTTTAACCCACCGTATCAAGGCTTCAACCGACTTAAGACGATTCGTCGTAACGTCGATTTTCGGCTGATAATATACTTTCAGTTCCCTTCTCTGCATGGCTTGCATAGCTGTAAGGACATCACTGATAATGAATCCGTTCATGTTTCCTGTATCCCTCCGGTTACGTACAGTCATCCCGCATCGCTCCATTTCGAGCGAAGTCTGTTTTCTTCAAAAAGTTCGCCGTTTGCACAAAATGCTATAAAACCTCTTTTGCTTTGAAGACAAAAGAGGTTTCTTCAGTGGTGACCCCAACGAGATTCGAACTCGTGTCGCAGCCGTGAAAGGGCCGTGTCTTAACCACTTGACCATGGGGCCATATTGGTGGCTGCGGTAGGACACGAACCCACGACCTTCCGGGTATGAACCGGACGCTCTAACCAGCTAAGCTACGCAGCCATTATCTCCGCCTTCAAAAGGTTACTTTCGAAAGGCGAAGGATATAATATCACTTTCAAAAAAAGCTGTCAACTACTTTTTCAACAAAGCGGGAAGCTTCCCAAAGCCGCAATTTCGGCAATTTCGCCTGCAGCTTCTTCAGCGGCCTCACCCGCTCCCGAAAGTCCCTCGAGCACGCCAAGGGTAATGATGCCCGCAATTACAAGTCCTATCGCGATGTACTGCTTGAAGCTCAGGCGCTCCTTCAGGAACAACACGCCAAGGATCAGACTCATGACGCAGTAGCTTGCCACAACCGGAGCCGCGGCAATACCGTTCCTGCTCATCGCGTAAACGTATGCAAACTGTCCGCCTGTCTCAAAAAGCGCCGCGAAAAGCCTTGACATCTGAGCGCCGCGGATTCCGCCCGACTTCTTCGAGAAGAGCTCAAACTTCTCGTGCTTGATTTCGTAAACGTACACGGCAAGAATGATCGCAACGATGAGGAACGTGAGCTGGTAGGAGATATTGGCGATGTTCTCAAGGTTGTCCTCAGTGACCCCCACGAGCGGCGTCTTCTCGAAATCGTCAAGATACACACCGTCAAGGAAAGTTCCGAGCGCGTCGATGATGCAGTAGAAGATAGGCATCATGAACGCAATAAAGCCGATTTTGTACTTTTTGTCGGTCTCCTGCAGGTATTTGACCTCTTTCTGATGTTCGAACACGCCAAGGAGCACCACGCCAAGCGAAATCACGAATATCGCAACAATTGTGTAAATGTCCGGGAGCTCGCGCAGAACGATCATGAGAAGTATCGCGCTGACCGCACCGCTGGCGTTTTGTATTGGCGATGAGATCGAAACTTCAAGGTACCTGAGACCGAAGTAGCCGACCGTCATCGACAGGATGTACATTGCCGATACCGGGAAGTAAATGAACAGGTTCAAAGGGTTGAACTCAATCCAATTTACGAAGATTGTGATTATCGCCGTCGCGCCCATGACGAAGCCGACAATAATTGTAGTTTTGAGGTGGCTGTACCGTTCTTTCTCGACTGCACCGCGCTTGTAGAACAAGTCCGCGACGCCCCATGCTGCAAAACAAATCATAGCATATACAAACCACATCGGAATCACCTCTTTCAATCAGATTTGACCGCCACCCGTCTCGCCGGATTTCAGCCTGCCGCCAATTGTAAACGAAAACACAACTAAAATCAAATACAAAAAAATCCCTCCGCGGATATTTCCGGGAGGGACAATTCAAATTCAAGCTGTATCAAAACGGGCTATTCCCCTTAGGAAATCACTGCTCGCCGTTCTTCTCCTGCTCTTTCTCGATTTCCTGCTTCTTCAGTCTGTTGTTGATCTCGATAACGTTGTTAACGAGAAGTACAAACATAGCTAAAAGCTCGAAAATCAGCCTGACAACTATCGGGCCGAAGAAAAGCATGCAGAGTCCCGGAATGGAGAACCAGGACGAGAATGTAAAGATCCAGAAGAAACCGACGAATACACAGTAGAGCGTTGAAAGCACGTAGAGAATCTTAAGTGCTTTATCTATGTAAAGTGTTTTGAATGTTACAAAATCCGAAAGGAATTTCAGGAATCCTTTATATCTTGCATTCTTTTTCTCCGGGATAAGGAAAATAGCCGCGCAAACGGTTCCCCCGATCGCCGTCATGATTCCAAGGATAGTCATAACATAAACTAATGTCATATTTGGCATAAAACTTCCTCCTTTTTTATCTGTCATCAACCTTCATTCTGAAGATTGGCTTGATTATACATCATTTGAGTCGCGTATGCAAATTTTTCCGAAAAAAAGGCTCTATATCGCTCTAAATCCGCTTTCGAGAACCACGAAAACAAGTATAGAGTCTTATTTAAGGATATTTAATGCGTTTCGTCTGCCTTGGCGTCATCCTCATGATTTACCGCAAAGAACTTCTTAAAATAGTCTCTCAAATCAGGATCCATAGCGTAGATGTATGTCCCGTATATTCCTCTTGTCATGAGTGTCAGATAAATATCCAGAATATACTCACGCATCTTCTCATCGCCGCTTGATTTTGTGTGATTGTCCTTAAGATTCTTTTTGTTGATTTCTATGCGTTTGGTTTCTTTATTGTAGTAGATTTCCCGTCCGAATACTACAACGCCAAAGTTAAGGTCAAAACCTTGTATCTTGTGAATACTGTAGATGAAATTGTTCTCACCCGGAACACCTGCCCAGTGGTAAGTCTTGCCGTCTATTATAATGTCTTCATTCATGCTCCACGCAGGGCCCGCGACAATCTTGCATAGCCCTTGGCCATCCGTGTTTTCTTTATTTACAAATTCAACTATCTTTGAGAAATCGTTTATTACCGAAACCGTATAATTCTTGATTTCTTTATAATCATGTTCGGTCAGGTTTTCTCCTTCCAAGATTTTTTTTACATATTCATAATAACCGTTTCCGCCCTTGCATCTCATCTGGGAGGACAGTTCGATATATTTATATAAGTGTGGCTCGCAGATTAAAGTGAATCTGTCTTTATCTATATCCGGAGTACGTATTGCCTGCCTGGCATCATAGAAAAGGACCTGCATTCTGCTGCTTTTAATAATCCAATCCAGTTCCGTCAAATCTGTCGATGAATTCTTGTAATCATCACCCATAAGCTTTTCATTCACCATTTTGAATTTAGCTCTCGCTCCCTGGGGTAGGTGCTTGTTTTGATACAGTCTGTGCGCTTCATCTACAATCAAAACATCAAAGTACTTTTCTTTTAAAACCACCTCTTCAGGCGCATAAATCATATCCGGAGACAATCCTTCAATGGATTTAAAAATGCGCTTCATGGTATTCCTCAATTCAATCATCGGAACAACAAACCCGATTTCTTTGATACCGGATAGTTTCTTAGCAAGTTCTTCCAACAAATCTGCATCCTGCTGATCCTCAACGGTCTTCCATACTTTGTTTTGGGCGTTTAAATCCGCCAATAGTTTTACAAGATAAACCGCCAATATCGTTTTACCGGTTCCTGCGCCGCCAACTACCTGAATTAAACTCTTCTTTGATGCATTATTAATCTCTTTCAAAAGAGTTAAAACTTTTCGTAGCAGTATGCTGCTGTTCTGCGTTAAGTGTCTTGTAGGGTGAATACTTAAACAGCTCCGAGTTTTCGATGTCTGCTAACGTCTTGCTGACGATTTTCTTTTCTTTTAATTCAGACCAAAT
>Ga0310696_10003153_pt1 | contig 20863 bp, 14 predicted proteins | sample AusTroGonzalo_MG_4_FD_203885 | JGI IMG/M metagenome (GOLD analysis project Ga0310696, IMG submission 203885) | Bovine rumen microbial communities from tropical cattle in Woodstock, Queensland, Australia - Gonzalo_02 (v2) (version 2) | ecosystem: Host-associated > Mammals > Digestive system >... | reverse complement strand
CAATCGAAGCAGACCTCATCACTCCTATCGCTATGGAGCAGGGTCTTAAGTTCGCTATCCGTGAGGGTGGTCACACAGTAGGCGCTGGTACAGTTTCTACAATCATCGAGTAATTCGATTAGAACTGAACTAACAAACTGTTAATTCAAGAGGTTGTCTCATATGAGGCAACCTCTTTCCTTTGCCCGAAAATAAGAAAGCAAACAGATTTGTCATTTGTTTGATGCCGTTTGTATGTATCAGCGATTTAGTATATGTATGGATATGGGCCGTAAATATGGGGAAAATAGGATAGGGAATGAAAGGAATAGATGTCATGGCGCCTCTTGCCGCTCCGGTTTTCGGGAACGTAAGTGAATCTCAATTATTGTGAAGAGTAACGGTGTAACGCGTTTGAAACGCGCTTAACCGTTATTTGCCATATTATTGATGCCTATTTGATATCGCAGAAAAATAATCTATCATTATCAGACCGTTTAAGGGTTAGAAGGAGAGAGATTTATGAACAAAAAGGTTCTTAGGATTGTATCTGTAGTCCTTGCCGTTTCCGTGGCATTGCCGATTGCAGCATGCAAGAGGTCAGGCAAGCGCAAGCAGGTAACTAACGACACTCCCTGGTACACCGCCGAGCAGATTGAGCCGGAACTGGGTGTGGATGATAGCAAGAAGATCGATTATCTGTATTCAGAGTATGCAGGCAGTGATGACGATTACATGATCGTATTCACTACAGGCAGCTATTATGTCGATTACGATAACATTGACTGGAATACATATAATTACAACGATTATGCGATCAATTATGTATCCGTCATCGACAAAGAGACAAAGGATACGATCAATTCGATCAATATAAGCGAGCTGTTGACCGAGAACGATTATGCTAATAATGCATATTACCGCGGCGGTATTATTACCCTTGTGGCAAGTTCCTGGGACCCCATTACTTATGATTCCTTAACAAAGGAGATTGATATCGATCCCTCAAACGGCAGTGTTATTGATACCCGCGAGGTCAAGGGCGACGGCGAAGAGAGCGGCAGCATTGAGCGCTCTTTCCAGATCGGCGATTACAGGATCGATACGGAATATATGTGGGGAGAGTCTTCCAACGAGTACTATAACCTCTACATCACAGGACCTGACGGCAGCGAGAAAGTTACTCTCAAAGAGTCAGGCACTGATATCTGGGACATTGCCATGATCCTCGGTCTTTCAGACACTGTGGCACTTATACCCTGCAGCACAGATGGCAAAGACATCTACTATGAATTAGATCTTACTACCTGCAAGGCTACAAAGGTTGACGAGGAAGATTACGAATGGCTCGATGACGTAGAGATGTACAGTGCAGTCACAGGACCTGACGGCATGGTCTACTTCACGAATGCCACAGGCATATCCAGACTCAACATAGAAGAGAAGGCGATCGAGGAATACTTTAATTTCAGCTGGTGCGGCATTAACAGAAGCCTGCTGTCGAACCTCTCTATTGTTGAGAGTTCAGAAGATTCATTCACGCTCTGCGGATCTTACTATTCGAACGAAGCTTTTGAACGCAGCAGATACAGCATTGGCGAATTCATTCTTATCGAATTCACAAAGGCTGAATCCAACCCTCACGCAGGCAAGGACATCCTCGAACTCTACACACCTAACGGATATCTTGATGAAGTTACGGCTGATGCAATTCTTGAATTCAACGAGGACAACGGCAAGTACTTCATCGAAGTAACAAACCGCTATGATTATGACAATTACTACGAAGACTATGATTATGATGAAATCAACAGTGATGACGAGTGGGAGAAGCTCGATCTCGATGTTACTGCAGCAATGAGTAATGATCTTGCCATGGATATCATGAACGGTGACGGTCCGGATATCCTCCTGAACACAAGTACATTTGGCCAGCTCAATGATGATACATATCTCGCTGACCTTTCCAAGTATGTAGGACAGCTTGATTCAGACAAGTACTTCATGAACATCATTGACGGTGCGAGAATCGACGGCAAGCTTTATCAGGTTCCCGTCAGCTTCTCGATCCAGGGAATCCAGACAGATGCTTCTTATGCAGGCGCATCAGGTGTCGGATTTACTACTGAAGAATACGAGGACTTCCTCAAGAACACACTGAACGGTGATGACGTTATCCCTTCAGGCCAGGCCCTCTATTTTGCAAAGCTCTTTAATAACATGAGCGATAAGTTCATCGTTAACGGCAAAGTAGATTTCTCAGGACCTGAGTTCGAAGAACTTGCCGAATACGTAAAGGACAACGTAAGAGAGGTTGCCAAGACCTATGATGAGCTCTATCCCGATGATGAATATTATTACGGCTATGATATGGAAGAGCCGCTGGTAGCCGGTTATTCTACCTGCTACGGATTCAACTCATACTTCTACAGTGCTTCTGAGTACCAGGGTGCTTCAACGATCTTAGGACTTCCTTCTGCAGACGGACGCGGACCTACGTTCTCACCTAATCTCTCTGTTGCAGTATCTGCACAGGCATACGATGTTGACGCATGCGGTGAGTTCGTTAAGCTCCTCTTGGGCGACAATGTTCAGCGCAAGTTAGGTCTCCAGGACAACTTCGTTGTTAACCGCGAGATCTTCAGAGAGATCGGCGAGATCGCTGTTGAATACTATAGCGGCGAAGGTGCGGACGAACTCTATGGTTACTACGGCGGATTCGGCGGAGTCGATGATTCTCAGAGAACTATCGTATCGGAAGATATGCTTGACGATCTTGAAGAAGTAATTGAGAGCTGCTCTACAATGAGCTCCAATGATGCGGCTATCACACTCATTCTTGTCGAAGAGATGCCCGCATACTTCTCCGGTCAGAAAGATCTTGATGACGTAATTGAGATCATGCAGGATAAGATCCAGACGATCCTCAACGAGAGAAAATAATATCTCTTAAATGAATTAACAAAGACCTGTAAGCGCAATGCTTGCAGGTCTTTTTTCGTGTTCTCGAAAAGAAATATTTATGCAATCTCTTTACCCAAGTTTTGCCGATTTTTTGATGCTGATTGGATATTCTGCGGTCCTACAATCATTCTAGTTTAAAACCTAATGGGGATAAAAAGGAGATAAACTTATGAAACAAATTCCAGTAAAGGCAGTCTCTGCCTTTCTTGCCACGTCAATGCTTTTGTCAGTCGCGGCATGCAACAAGAACGGTGATTCTTCCGGTTCTTCCGGAAGCAACGGAACGTCTGCCATCAGCGGTGATACCAGACGAAGCGGAGAGCAGATCACAGAGGATACACCCTGGTTCGACGGCAAGGTCTTTGATGTCGATCTCGGCTTGGACCAGACCAAGGAGATCGATTATTCATACACGAGAGTCGCAGGCTGCAATGAGAACCAGATCGTACTGCTTACATACGGTTACTATAAGATGCCTGATATGTCAGCAGGCGATTGGGAGAACTTCGATTACGAGAGTTATTCTTTTAACTATCTTACTGTAGTAGACAAGCAGTCAGGCAGTCTGCTTAACTCTTATAACTTAAGTGACCTCCTCGGCGGTGATTACGTCGAGCAGTCTTCCGTGGAAGGCAATATGCTCATGGCCAGAACAAGCTCTTACGACGCGGAAACATTCGAACAGGTATATAATGACGTCACCATCAACCTTGATACAGGTGCTGTCGTTGACTCGAAGCAGTGTGACGCAGATGCAGCTGAAATCGAGCGTTCTTTTGAAGTCGGTGATTATAAGATCGACACCGAGATAATATGGGAAGATGTTGATGTATGGTATAAGCTCCACATCACATCTGCCGACGGCAGCAAGAAGACAGTTGAGCTCAAAGAAGCCGGCAAGAGCTATTTCGATATTCCGGTTATTTTCTATACCGGTGACAACAAGGCGCTCGTACCTGTTAACGTTGATAATGAATACAGATTCTTCATTCTTGACCTCGAGACTTACGCGTTTACCGAAGAGAATGCCGACAATTACGAATGGCTCAATCTTGATATGTGCTATTCGCCGATCGTAGGAGAAGACGGCAGCGTATATTTCTCGTCATCTCTGGGAGTCAGCAGGGTTGATTTCGAGAACAAGACAACAGAAACATTCTTCAACTACAGCTGGTGCGGAATCAACAGAAGCATGCTCAGTTATCTTGATATTGTTGAGGTCACAGATGATTCAGTCCTCCTTTGCGGACAGGACTATAGAAGCAATGCTTATCAGTCTTCTGACGAATCAGCATTCATGCTCCTCGAATTCACAAGAGCTGATTCAAACCCTCATGCAGGAAAGACAGTCTTAGAGCTCTTCTCACCCTACGGATACACGGAAGACAAGATCGGTGATGCGATCGTTAAGTATAACGAGTCAAGCACAGATTACTTTATCGAAGTATGCGACCGTTACACGATGCTTGATGATACAGACTACTCCAAGGCTGACAACGAAGACGATTACCAGAAGACCGTTCTCGAATCAGAAGACAAGATGAGCAACGAGCTCGCGATGGACATCTTGAACGGCGAAGGTCCCGACATTCTCATGAATGCCAGCTACTACGGCCAGCTCTGCAATTCAAACTACCTTACGGATCTTACTCCTTACATCGGAGACCTTGATTCCGACAAGTATTTTACTAACGTAATCGAAGCATCGAAGACTGACGGAATGCTCTTCAATCTTCCTGTCTGCTTCATCGTTGAAGGCATCCAGACAGATGCATCTTATGCAGGTGCTTCAGGCGTAGGATTTACAACTGAAGAATATGAGGCTTTCTTAAGAGACGAATTGAACGGCAAGGATGTCTTGGATTACGGCCAGGCAATCTATTTCTCGAAGCTGTTCAACACAATGCGCACCGACTTCATCAAGGACGGCAAAGTTGATTTCACAAGTCCTGAGTTCGAAGCCCTCGCAGAATTCGTTAAGGATAATGTCGATGAGAGCGCCGCATCATGGTATTCAGACTCTGATGACGGATATGCATACGGTGTAGGCGCAACTATTTTCAAAGGAGACAGAGGATATGGAGAAGATATGGGTCCTGCTTTGTTTACTAGCTGCTACGGAATGTCCACTTACCTTACCAATATGGTCGACCTTCAGGGAGGAAGCGCAATCTTAGGTCTCCCTTCAAGCGACGGACGCGGTCCTTCGATCGCACCTTATATCTCAGTTGCAGTTTCTGCACAGGCTACAGATGTTGATGCATGCGCTGCATTCGTAAAGATGCTCTTATCTGACGAGGTTCAGTTGGACTTCGCCATGAAGGACAACTTCGTTCTCAGCCGCGATGCATTCAGAACAGCAGGTGAGGCTGCCGTCGAATACTATAACGGCGAAGGTTACGATAACTACTACGGCTGGGGAGACGATGATGCAGCAAGAAAGCGCATCACATTCTCCGAACAGAACATCGATGACATGGAGAACATCATCATGAGCTGCTCCAACTTAAACCTTACTGATGCAGCGATCAATCTCGTCCTCGTTGAAGAGATGCCTTCTTACTTCTCAGGCCAGAAGGATCTTGCCGACGTAGCCGCCATCGCTCAGGACAGATGCCAGAAGGTATTGGATGAGAGAGGATAATTCCATCCGGAACTGAACATATATACATGAGTAAGGGCTGCCCGTATGGACAGCCCTTATGATTTGTTTGTTTTTTGATGTGACTTAAGCAGTCTCTGTTGAATCAGCTTCTGCTGCAGGTCTTACTGCCGCAGGTCTTGTTGCAGCTGCCTGAGCTGCAGGTCTCATGGGAGCTGCCTCAACAACGGGTGCTGCCTCTGCTACGGGTTCAGCTGCTGCCTGAGGTGCTGCGGGAGCAGGTGTCTCAACTGCTGCAGCTGCAGGAGCGTTAGCAGCTCTGAGTCTTGCGATCTCCTCAGCCTTAGCTGCTGCGATCTTAGCTTCTTCTTCAGCCTTTGCAGCTGCTGCCTTAGCCTTCTCCTCAGCGAGGATAGCAGCCTGTCTTGCTTCTTCAGCCTTAGCTGCTGCGATACGAGCTTCTTCGATAGCCTTCTCAGCTGCGAGACGCGCTTCCTTCTCAGCCTTCTCAGCCTGAACTCTTGCATCTTCTTCAGCCTTCATCTGGTTAGCGAAGTCGAGATCGTTCTGAGCCTTAGCGAGCGCCTGTCTTGCAGCCTCGAGCTCTGCGGAAGCAGCTTCCTCTTCCTGAGTAGCTGTGATAACTGCTGCCTTGGTCTCCTGCTCGATCTTCTCAGCTTCGATTCTGGCCTTCTCGTCAGCCTTCCTGCGCTCTGTGAGCTTAGCTTCCTCAGCTGTGAGAGAGGCAGCTGCCTTCTCTTCTTCCTCAGCCTTAGCGATTGCGATACGTGCGAGCTCTTCAGCCTTCGTAGCTGCTACACGTGCTGCCTCAGCGCGCTCAACAGCTTCGAGTGTTGCCTGCTTGGCAACTGCTTCCTTCTCGATCGTTGATTCTTCTGCTTTACGGGCTGCGATGAGAGCTTCCTCAGCTGCGGTTACGGCGCTTCTGCACTCAACAACCTTAGCTGCTGCTGTCTTAGCCTTCTGGTTAGCTCTGCGCTCTTCGTTCTGTGCTCTCAAAGCAACGGACTGTGCAACAGCCAGTGCGGACTGAGCTGCGCTTCTTGCCGGCTGAGCGGATGCGCGCTCAACAACGGGCTTGCCCTCTGCTTCGGATTCCTTCTGCTCGGCAATATACTGAGCGTGGTTAACAGATGCGGACTTCGGACGCTTGATCGGCGGCTTGAGTCCTACAGGAGTGATATCGTTCTTATCGGATGAGGAATCTGCCTTATCCTTAAGCTTCTCTTCCTTACGAGCTGCCTCTGCAGCCTTACGCATCTCGATCTGAGCCTTTGCAGCCTCAGCGCGCTCTCTGGCGAGCTGTGCAGCTGTTGAATTGGAAGATGAAGAAGTGGTGTGTCCACCCGGTCTTCCGGAAGTCTGCAGATTAACGATGTTAGCGTTTGCAGGTCTTACGCCCGGATTAGAAGATCCGGCACCCTGTGCAGCGATGCCTACCCCGTCTTTTCCCTTAAATACGTTGCCCAAAATGTTTGCCATCCCCGTGCCCCCTGAATGTCAAGATTTTGTAAATACTTTGTTAATTATCATAGATAAATTTATTATACTTTGCACAAAATTAATTTCAATACTTTTTGATATACTATGCAACATTTTTATGTCCAAAATTTCCGCTTGTGATATCGACAAATAGGGCTTTTCGGGCACTTCATAAAAAAGTCAGTTTTTTTGTTTAGAAATACTTTACATCGGGTTTAGTAGCGTGTATAATTTCGCAGTTATTCGGTTTAGTGTCAGTAAACTTTAGGTTTAGGATAGGAAAAACTATGGAGATTGGATCAAAGATTAAAAATCTCAGACTTTTAAAAGGTCTCACACAGGAAGAGTTAGGCGACAGATGCGAACTCTCCAAGGGTTTTATCTCCCTTCTCGAGAGCGATAAGACATCGCCTTCCATGGCCACCCTTGAGGACATATTGAACGCGCTCGGCACAGACTTCGCGCACTTCTTCAAGGAAGAGTCCGGCAGCAGGGTCGTCTTCGGCAAAGACGATTTCTCTATCAAGCAGGACCCCGATCTCAAGAACGAGATATGCTGGCTGATCCCCAACGCACAGAAGAACGAGATGGAACCTATCCTGGTCACCATCGAACCCGGCGGTTCGACATACCCCGACAACCCGCATGAGGGTGAAGAGTTCGGTTACGTTATCGAAGGCACCGTCACTGTAGTAATAGACGAAGAGAGACATCCGGCCAAGAAGGGCGAGAGCTTCTACCTCACATCCGACAAGCCGCATTTTATTGAGAACAACACGGGCCGTCAGGCGAAGATCATCTGGATCTCCTCGCCGCCGAGCTTCTGATCTATATATCGAAAACATTATTGGAGGCATTAAGTTAAATGGCATACAACCAGATTCTTGAAGACGATACCGGCAGCGAGCACATCATAGAAATCAAAGACCTCTGCAAGAGCTTTGACGGTACAAAAGTACTTAAGAACATTACTTTCTATATAAGGAACAACGAATTCATCACGCTTCTGGGACCTTCCGGATGCGGTAAGTCCACGACGCTCAGAATAATCGCAGGTTTTGAGACCGCTGATTCGGGCATCGTTAACTTCGAAGGCAAGGACTTGAAGAGCGTTCCTGCAAACAAGAGAAACATCAACACCGTATTCCAGAGATACGCTCTGTTCCCGCACCTCAATGTTTTCAATAACGTTGCGTTCGGTCTCAAGATCAAGAAGGTCAATAAGAAAGAGATCGAAGAGAGAGTCAACAAGGCTTTGGAGACTGTAGGTCTTGCTGACTACGGCGAGAGATACATCGACCAGCTCTCAGGCGGACAGATGCAGAGAGTTGCTATCGCAAGAGCCATCGTTAACCGCCCGAGGATCCTTCTTCTCGACGAGCCTTTGGGCGCATTGGACCTCAAGATGAGAAAAGAGATGCAGATCGAGCTCAAGGAGATGCAGAAGGAATTAGGCATCACATTCGTTTATGTTACGCACGATCAGGAAGAGGCTTTGACGATGTCTGATACGATCATCGTCATGAAGGACGGCGTCATCCAGCAGATCGGCACACCTATCGATATCTACAATGAACCCAAGAATGCTTATGTTGCAGACTTCATCGGCGAGTCCAACATCGTAGCCGGAACAATGAAGCAGGATAACGAAGTCGTTCTCTCCAGCGGAATCACATTCAAGTGCGTTGACCCGCTGTTCCCTGAGTTCACAGAAGGCATCGCTAACCTCGTTGACGTTGTAATCAGACCCGAGGACTTCTATGTTGACGAAGAAGCAGAGGGCAGGATCAACGGAACAGTTGAGTCCCTCATCTTCAAGGGCGTTCACTACGAGATGATCGTAAAGTCCGATGACGGAATCGAATGGCTCGTCCAGAACGTTGACCCCTTCAAGGTCGGCAGCCGCGTAGGTCTTTATGTAGATCCCGATGATATCCAGATCATGAGAAGATCTGAACTCTCACCCGACTTCGGCAGCTTCGGCATCAAGCATCCCGAAGCTGAGGCCAAGAAGACCAGCGAAGTTAAGGAAACTTCCATCGGCGAGAACGTCGTCGAAGAAGGCGACATCAGAAAAGATGAAGAAGACGAAGCAGAGGATGCGGAGGTTGAGACAGAAAATAAATGACTGAACTCAAGGCCAGAATAAAGGTTATGCCGCTGCATGCTTTCGTCATGATATTTGCGGCACTCTACTCGTTCATAAGCATCTTTATTCCGATGTTCGAGTTGTTTGTTAAGTATGTACCTTTCCGTACATACTCATTGTTCACGCTCCTTCTGAACCCCAGGGTCTACACCAGGGTCAGAAGCGGCTCCATCGATCTGAACTTCCAGAGCTTTGCCGCATGGGCATTCGTCATTACGATCGTGCTCGCAGTCGCAGCTCTCACACTCTCACTGTCTTATCCCTTCTTCTACAATTCCAGCAAGAAGAGAAAGATCGGATATTTGTGCGTTCTCGTGCTCTTCGTAGGACGCGGCGTTGCACACGTTATCACATTGTCGAAGATGGTCTCTGAGCAGATGATCAACGACAACGGCCTGACACCCCAGAGCCTCTATGTTGCTCAGACATTTGCAGGAAACCTCATGGTTATCGTGCTCGGCATCGGCGTTGCAGCATGCCTCTACGGCGCACTGAACCTCAAGATGAACTACAAGATCTTCGCTTATCCTTACCTCGTATGGATCGTGATCTTCACAATACTTCCGCTCATCCTCATCCTCTTCCGCGCTTTCTTCAAGAAGGCAGCAGGCGGCGGATATGAGTTCACAACGGCAGGCTTTGGCGTATTGTTCCAGAATAAGACCGTAACAACAAGATTCTACGGTGCAGAAGTCACTCTGCAGGAATACTTTTCGATCTTCCTCAGAAGCTTTGACTACGCTCTCTGGACAACGATCGGATGCCTGCTTCTGGGCTATCCCGCGAGCTACATCCTCGCGAGAAGATCCAAGCTCAAGAGACAGAGCGGCTCAAGACTTCTCATGCTTTTCGTGCTCCCCATGTGGATGAACACGATGCTCAGAACTTACGCATGGCGTGCATTCTTCAGCGAGACCGGCGTCTGCAACACGATCCTTCAGCAGATCGGCCTGATCGACGCGCCCATCCTCTTCCTGAAGAACGAGATCCTGGCAGACATCATCACGAAGCTTGTTATGACCAACGACTTCCTGCCCTTCATGATCCTGCCGCTCTACTCAGTTCTCGTTAAGCTCGACGACAGTTTATCGGAGGCTGCATACGACCTCGGCGCGACCAAGGTCCAGACCTTCTTCAAGGTCACATTCCCTCTGTCCCTGCCGGGCGTTATCTCCGGCATCCAGATGGTCTTCATGCCGTCACTGACGTTCTACATGATCCCCGATATCCTTAACGAGGGCTCGAAAACAACAATCGGCAACACCGTTCAGAACTTCATCCTGAACGAGAGTACTACATACAATCAGGCGGGCAACGTTTTGTCGCTGCTGCTCCTCATCTTCGTTCTCATCACGATGGGAATCCTACGAGGCCAGGATAAAGAGGCCGGAAGCGGAGGTATGGCATTATGAGATTTGTTAAAAGACTCATTCCCGACATCTACCTCGCGATCATTCTGGTATTCATCTACCTGCCTATCGCAGTATTGATCGTATACTCATTCAACTCACTGCCGAAGTCCTTCATCTGGGGCGGCTTCACGTTCGATAACTACAAGAGCCTGTTCAAGGGCTCCGACGGTACGGGCATCCTCGAGTCTCTTATCGAGACGCTCAAGGTCGCATCCATCGCAGCAGTCGTATCGACTTCATTCGGCGTCTTAAGTTCATTGGGTCTTGCTTACCTGAACAAGAAGCTTCAGGGCTTCGCCATGACGATGACATACGTTCCGAACGTAATGCCAGACCTCGTAACAGGTATCTCGTTCATGCTCCTGTTCTCGTTCCTCGGCGTTCAGAAGAGCGAGTTCACACTTATCATGTCACACATCGCTTTGTGCGTGCCTTTCGCGATCTTGTCGATAAGCCCCAAGATCAAGCAGCTCGACAAGAGCCTTACGGAAGCCGCAATGGACCTCGGCGCAACGAGATTCCAGACATTAAGGCTGGTCATCATCCCTGAGATCATGCCCGGTATCCTGTCATCAGCGCTTCTCACATTCACGCTCTCGATCGACGACTACCTTATCAGTAACTTCAACGTTGACAGCTCGATCCAGACTCTGCCCATGATGATCTACTCAATGGCAAAGCTCGGCGTCAACCCGAAGATGAACGCATTAACAACATTGATGTTCGGCGCGGTACTTATCCTCATGGTTCTCTCGAACCTGTCATCCTTCAAAAAGGCCAAGCCCGCTAAATCAAAGAAATAATCAAATGATCATAAAAGGAGAGTAAAGAAATGAACAAGAACGTAAGGAAAGTAATGGCTTCCATGGCCGCACTCGCAGTCGCAGGATCTGCAATCCTGTCATGCGCATGCTCCAAGAAGCAGCAGCTCGTCATCTACAACTGGGGCGAGTACATCGCTGAAGAGACAATTGCTAAGTTCGAGGCAAAGTTCCCTCAGTACGATGTAGTTTACAGAACATTTGAGACAAACGAGACAATGTATCCTAACCTCGAGAACGGTTACGACGTAATCATTCCTTCCGAGTACATGGTATGCCGTCTCATCGAAGAAGACTGGATCCAGCCCCTCGACTGGTCAAAGCTTCCCGACGTCCAGAAGTACATGGATCCCATGTTCAACGACGTTAAGTACACAGACAATCAGGAGATCTCCGACCAGGTCCTCGACTATGCAGTTCCTTATCTGTACTGCACAGTAGGCCTCGTTTATGACGCCAACAAGATTACACTTCCTGAAGGCACAACAGATCCCGCAGTCATCTGGGACGTTCTTTTCAACACCGAGAGCGGCTATTCCGTTGGTATGTACGACTCAATGCGTGAGTCTGTCGGTACAGCTCTTAACTACTATGGATACTCCATCAACTCCATGAATGACGCTGAACTCGATCAGGCCCTCGAACTCCTCATCGCACAGAAGAGCGCTCTTCACCCCGCATACGGTGTAGACAACCTCAAGGACAAGATGGCAGCAGGCGAGCTCGATGCATCCATCGCATGGTCCGGCGACCACATCGTTATGCTCGAAAGAGTTGAAGAACTCGGCAACGACGACATCGATCTTCAGTTCGTTCTCCCCGAAGGCTCCAACTGGTCAGTCGACATGATGTGCGTTCCTACCAACTGCAAGAACTACGACGGCGCCATGGACTTCATCAACTTCATGTATGATCCTGACATCGCCCTCGAGAACTGCGAATATGTAGGCTACTCAACACCTAACACAGCTGCCAAGGCAATGCTCGATCCCGAGGTCTCCGGCAACATCTACTACTATCCTACAGAAGAGGTTTTCGCATCCCTCGAAGTTTACTACACCTCTGAAGAGCTCGAAGAGAGATACACAGAGCTCTGGAACACAGTAAAGGCGAGCGCGTAAGTTAATAATTGTGCTTCTCAGACGGGTCGCAGGTTTGCGGCCCGTTTTTTTATGCCCGCGTGGGCGGCGGTCCCCTGCGCCCAGCGCCTCCCCCCCCCGCAGCGACTTGTGTCTGAAACGGGTAAAAAAATGGCGTTTCAGACACAAAAAGCGGGTTTTCGTGTCTGAAACAGGGTAAAAAATCGCATTTCAGACACAACATGAAATTTGACATTTAGTCCCAAATAGTCCCAAACGACCCCCAAAAGTCCCAACTTTTCAAAAACGCGAGATTTACGGTTTGCAGGGCCCTATAATGAGCTCAAAACAGCAGGGAGGTGATTCATATGGCAACTACCATCAGTCAGAATCTTAATGCCAGATATGAATTGCTTTCCAGGAGCATTAGAGACATTGAGAAGAAGATTAGCCTTTTGCCCGAAGGCAGAATTAACGTTAAGTCTCACAGCAACAGATCTTACTATTATCTGGACGGGACGGATTCAGGTGAGAACTATTTAGGACCGGACGACATTGAGCTCATCGAATCCCTCGTCCAAAAAGATTACCTCAAGAGGGTGCTCAAGGAGGCCAAGCGCGAATTGAAGGCGATTGAGAGGATGCTGAAGATTTATCCCGAGACGCTTGTTGAGGATGTTTTCGACCGCTTGCCTGAGGGGCGCAAGGCGCATGCCAAACCGATCAACATTTGCGATGATGCGTTTGCGGCGAAGTGGATGGAGATGCCGTACAGGCACAAGGCATTTAGTAAGGACGCGCCTGAGTTCTACACGATCAAGGGCGAGCGCGTGAGGTCCAAGTCGGAGGTGATTATTGCCGACAGGCTGATGGCGAACGGGATCCCGTACAGGTACGAGTGCCCGCTTCAGGTGGGGAAGAAGATAATTCATCCGGACTTTACGATCCTGAGGATGAGCGACCGCAAGATCATCTATCACGAGCATTGCGGAATGCTCGGCGATCCGCAGTATGCGGAGGACATGCTGGTCAGGGCAAAGGACTATAACCGGGCGGGTATCCTGTTTGGCGACAGGCTGTTTTACACGTTTGAATCAGAGACGGTGCCGCTCGATGTGAAAAACCTTGATGACTTGATCAGGCAGCACTACAGGTGATAACGTGCGCCCGAAAACAAGAACAGCTTACTTCTTCCCCGAATACGAATAAGTCGTGGAATAGTCGCCGTCAAAACAGATATCAACGGTGAACTTATCGAGATTATAAACAGCTGACCACTGGGTACCCTGGTTGACTTCTTCGAGGACAGCCATGGCCTCAGCAGAAGTCATGGAAGATACCGCGTCAATGTTGGCGTGGATCTTTGAATAGCGGTGGTCGTAGTCCAGATAAGGATCGTCCCTATAAAAGGGGAAGTTGGTTACCGCAGTGTCCTCTTCAGTCACCATGACGCCTTCGTCATTCCACTCGGCGATGACGGAGCGGCCGGTCGTGTCTGTGAGGTAGATGTGATAAGAGTTGCTGCGAGGGGAATACATGTCGTACAGCTCGAGGAAGGCGAGAGCCTCTTCTGCAGAAGCACACTTATCGAGCAGCACGCGGACTGCCGAATAGATGAGAAAGTCGTCTTTGGATGTGTCGTTGACGACGTGTCGGTTGCTAAGTTCGAGGAGAGATACGCCGAGGCCTTTCTCGTTGATTCCGTCGCAGACGCACCAGGGGGCTGCGAAAAGAAGCGGCTGGCTCGATTCATCGTTTATGTCGTACTCGCCGCCATAGCCGAGATTTACATGCTTCAGATCTACAATGCCGATCGAAGCATAGCCGTCAGCAGGCATAGTTCTTATGACTAATGAATTGCCGTCGGAAGCGTCGTAGTTGCGGCCAAAGAGATGGTCGCCCTGAGGGTCAGTAACAGCAAAGGAGCTGCAGCCGATGCCGGGGATGGAGCCGGTGGGGACGCCGTGGGTGAGGTTCTCGGTCATCCAGATGTCGAACTGCTCGACGGTAGTGATGCCTGCCTCAAGGTATTCATCGACTTTGTAATCCGTGTAGCAGTCGAGGAGATAAATGCCGTCGGTGATCTGGGTAAGCGAATCGAGAGTCTTTTTCTCGGGATCGGTGCTTGAGCAGCCGAAGAGGCTTAAGCTTAAGGCGAGCGCTAAAACAGCTGAGACCGGCCTGACCGGAAACGCAAATCTTTTAATTCCCATAGAAATATCCCCGAAAAGGCGGTTTAACAATGTTAAACGCCCGTATTTATAGTGATTTTACTGAGCTGCGAAGAAGGTGCCGACGTCGTCCTGGTCGATGATCTTCTCGAGGGTCTGGATGCCTGCGCCGTCTGCGATGACGCCCATGATGCCGTTCTCGGTGACCTTGCTCATAGCGGTGATCTTGGTGGACATGCCGCCTGTGCCGAGCCAGGAGCCCTTGCCTGAGGTGAAGTCGAGCATCTCGGGTGTGACTTTATCAACGTAGGAGATTCGCTCTGCGTCAGGGTTTTCGCGCGGGTTGGAATCGTAAAGACCGTCAACGTCGGAGAGGATTACGAGGAGGTCAGCCTGGGCGAGGCAGGCAACGTCTGCAGAGAGCGTGTCGTTGTCGCCGAAGGTGCCGTTGTGCATGATCTCCGTTGTTGATACGGAGTCGTTCTCGTTGATGACGGGAATTATGCGCATCTCGAGCAATGTCTCGATGGTGTTTGTAACGTTAGCGCGGGTGAGCTTGTCCGTGATGCCGTCTTTGGTCAGAAGGATCTGGCCGCAGCGGGAGGAATACTCGGAGAAGCTTCTGGAGTAAGCGTTCATGAGCTCGCACTGACCGACGGAAGCTATTGCCTGCTTCTCACGTGTGGTGGTCGGGCGCTCCTTGAGGTCTAGATAGCCGATGCCGACACCGATGGCGCCGGAGCTTACCAAAAGTACTTCTTTGCCGCGATTCATGAGATCGGAGATGGAACGGCAGAGCCTGTCGATGTTTCCCAGGTTCATTTTGCCGTTGTCGTATGTGAGGGTCGAAGTGCCGACCTTGACGACTATTCTTTTTGCAAAATTGACGGGAGTGCGTGATCCGCTGTATTTGCTCAAAGTGATTCTCCTTAATTATTAATAATCAGACCAAACAAGAATAAACTCTTGTCCTTAAAAATGCAAGAAAATACTTAAATAAGAATTATCCTGGCTGACCGCCGTCGCCGCCAGGCTGTCCGGGATCCTGCCACCCGCCGGGCTGACCGGGATCTACCGGCATCGGAGTAGGCTCCGGTGTAGGAGTCGGTGTAACGTGGACAGGACAGGTTACGTTGTCATTCGGGCACAGATAGCTGCCGGAGACAAAGTAGTCCGTGTAGATCGTTCCGGCCTCGCGGCATGCGTCTGTCGGATAGTAACCGGAAGCGCAGACCGTTGCGGTGATAATGGTGTCGGGCTTGGTGAAAGTTGCGCCCGGGAGATTCTCATGGAGTTTGTTCATGCAGAACATCCAGATCCTTACGGCTGCAGAGAAGTCGCATGAAGGAACGGTGGTCTGCCTCAGTCTGTTATCGTAGCCGTACCAGACAGCTGCGGTGTAGTAAGGCGTGAAGCCGCAGAACCACTTATCGTTGTTGTCTGAAGTCGTACCGGTCTTGCCTGCTGTGTCGATGTGCTCGCCGTCGAGGTTCTCGATCTGGCCGCCGAAGTTGGAAGGCGTACCGATAGTTACGACACCCTTGAGGATATCGCCGATGAAGAAGCATGTCTCGGCAGAATAAACGCGGTAGCTGATAGGATCGGCCTTACAGATGACGTTGCCTTCGGAGTCTAAGACCTGTGTGTAAGCGTAAGGCTCAACATAGGTGCCGCCCGTTGCGAACGTGTGGTATGCGGCCGCCATCTCGAGCGTTGACATACCGGTCGTAAAGCCGCCGACGGACTGTGAAGGATAAGCGCCTTCAGATGTTCTGTCGATACCGACCTGCTTGAGGTACCAGAGTGCAGTCTCGCCTCCGACGTTAGTCCAGAGCTCAGCTGCGATCGTGTTGAGTGAGTTAACGAGCGCAGTTCTGATCGTTACGGCACCTGAATAAGAACGGCTGTAGTTAACAGGCCAGTCGGAATCCGGATGCGAAGGATCCAAGTGCTTCGGCTCGTCGTAGTAAACCGTTGCGGGTGCGATTATTCCAAGTTCGAATGCAGGCGCGTATTCCAGCAAAGGTTTGATCGAAGAACCAGGGTTACGCCGCGTCGAGACCGCTCGGTTGAGGGACAGGTTCATGGTCTTCTCACCATATCCGCCCTGCATCGCGGCGATCGCGCCCGTACTGTTGTTTATTACCACCATCGAGGCGTTTGGTTTCTCAGGGTAGTCCGCTATCAGATCCGGGTCGCTTTGGAACAGATCCCGGTTCTTGAAGGCTTCATCCAGTATCGCCTGGGTATCCGGTTCGAGCGTCGTGTAGATATGGTAGCCCCTGTTATAGACCAGCGACGACGCCAATTGCCGCGATATGCCTCTGGCTTCGGCGATGTCGCCGATGACTTCGGAGATTGCATATTCGCAGAAATAAGAATTGATGGTTGTTGTGCGGTCCGTGCTTCTCTGACGGAACTCGAGCTCGGTATTGAGAGCATCCTCGTACTCTTCCTCGGTGATATAGCCGAGTTCGTACATCTTGCCGAGGATCATTCTCATTCTTCTCTGGGCGTTTCTTCTGCCGGTCTCTCTGAGCGGATTGTAGTAAGAAGGGCTCTTCGGCAGGCCTGCGATGAGCGCGCACTCGGGGAGCGTGAGCTCGGAGGCGTTCTTGCCGAAGTAGTTCATGGCTGCTGCCTGAACGCCGACGTAGTTGTTTCCCATCGGAGCGAGATTGATGTAGAGCTCCAAGATCTCGTCCTTTGTGAGATTCTGCTCGAGCTGCATAGCGGAGAACCACTCCTGAACCTTACGGGAAGTGGAGTGCTCGTCCTGGCCGCTTATGAGCTTAACTGTCTGCTGTGTGATCGTTGAACCGCCGTGTGTAGCGGAACCACCGTTTGCAAGTGCCGAGATCAGGGCGCTGCCGATACGCTTGATGTCGATTCCCGAGTGTTCGCGAAAACGCTCATCCTCGATCGATATGATCGCTTCGTCAAGGTAAGTGTCCTTGATGTCGCCGTAGGATACGTAGATCCTGTCGACGTTCTCTGCGCCTGTGAGCTTGGCGATTACGTTATTCTCGCTGTCATATACGAATGACGTCTGTGATTCTTCTGCGGAAGTGAGGTCGCCGATAGAGAGCGGCTTGGTTGTCGATGCATAGCCTAAGAGCATTCCGGCACCGAATCCGCCGAAAGCAAACACGAGGCACAATACTGCAACGATAACGACTCTTAGTATGTCCCAGACAAAGCTTGCGACTTCGTGAGTCAGGCTGCGGTTGAAGCCGCACTTGGTCGGCTTACCCTTGAGCTGGCTTCGAAGCTCGTCAGCAAGAGCGCTGTTCTCGGGCGCTACAGGTCTGGTTGATCTCTGTTTTTTATCTACATTCGAGGGCAAGATTAACATCTCCTCAAGTAAGCTCTAAATTTACAACGACAATTTTACCACGATTTTATCTATAATTAGAAAATAAAGTGTGGCAAAGGCGAGGAGCGCGGTTTCATTGGATTTGATCGAGTTGACAATTACGGCATTAGGCAGTGAGGGGCAGGGCATTGGCGTTCTCCCTTCCGGCAAGACATGCTTTGCTTCGGGCGTTTTCCCGGGCGAGAAGTGCATGGCCGAAGTCGTATCCGAGACCAACAAATACGCTGTTGCAGACGTTAAGGAGCTGCTTGAATCAAGCCCTGACAGAACAGCTGATTTCAGGCCCGCCGAAGAAGTAAGCGGCGGTCTTCCTTTTGCGTGCTTATCCTATGAAGCACAGCTGAAATTCAAGCAGTCACGTGTTAGAGACTGCCTAATGAGGATCGGAGGATTAGACAGCGCTTTGCTCGATGAAGTCATGAAGCCGATCCTTGCTGCCGACGATCCGTTCAGATACAGAAATCACATGCAGTACGCAGTAAGGGAAGGCCGCATCGGGCTTCTCTGCGCCAAGTCTGATGACCTCGGCGAATACGACGGAAAACTCATTGAATACGAGATCTTCAGCAAGATAAAGGCAAGTGCGGAAGAGGTTTTCGAGCGCGCGCCGACAAGGCTTTTTGACGGACTCGTTTTAAGAGGTTCAGAGAGGACAAAAGAGGTCTTAATTGAGCTCGTAAGTCCTGACGACGGGCCGCATGAAGTGGTCATCAGAGACGCGAAGAATTATATCGCCGCGACGGGGCTTTGCGATGCCTTAAAGAGCGTGTGCGGAGAGGACGGATATAAGCTTAACGGACTGCTCTTCAGGATCAGTTCCACCAAGACTTCGAAAAGGACCAGATCAGGCATAAGAACCGTGATCGAAGGCGTCGATTATTACGACGAATCCTTCGCCGGAAGGACCTTCAGGATCAAGGCCGGATCGTTCTTCCAGGTCAACACTAAGCAGGCTGAAAAGCTTGCAAATAAAGCATCTGAAGCGTGCGGCGATGCAAAGGTGATTTATGACCTCTACTGCGGCTGCGGAACGCTTGGTCTCTCGGTCAAGAAAAAGGGCCAGAAACTTCTAGGAATCGAGGTCGTTCCCGAAGCGATCCAGTCGGCTAAGATCAACCGTTCGTTGTCGCTTGGTGAGGAAGCAGATGAGTGCGAATTTATCTGCAAAGATGTCCTCAAAACCGACTTCAATTCACTCATTAAGAGCGGCAAGATTGATAAGCCCGACTGCATAATCGTTGACCCTCCGAGGAAGGGTCTTGATATCGGTGTCGTGAAGAAACTGATCGAGCTCGGAGCGCCCGCAATCTGCTATGTCTCATGTGATCCCGCGACGCTCGCAAGAGACCTCAAGATGCTCACCAGAGAGTACAAGATCGTGGAAGTAACTCCGGCTGACTTGTTCCCGAATGCGGCGCATGTGGAGACAGTCTGCTTACTTGAAAAGGCATAAATCAGAAGGGGATAAATTATGGAACAACTTACAACAAAACAATTTCAAATCCTGACGGATATCAATCTTGTGTGGGATTTTTTGACGGACATTTATGACCGCGAGAACGGTAGCGGCGTTGCTGCGCCTTTCTTTGAGCATGCTATCCTGGCTTCGTGGATGGATAATTCCTATTCATTCCTGAACAGATTCTGGTTTGACGGGGACAAAGTCGTTGCTTTTGTCTTTTACGAGGCACCTCTGACAGATGTCTATTTCAGTGTTCGCAAAGGTTATGAATATCTTGCTGATGAGCTGCTCGACTATGCCATGACGACGATGCCGAATTGGGACGGACAGCAGCAGTTTGTTCTGTTCAACGGTCAGGAATATCTCATGGAAGCTGCGAAGAAGCGCGGGTTCAAGATGGTCTTCGAATACGAGGACAGAGTTTTTGATTTCAAAAACGAACTGAACTACGAACTGCCTGAGGGCTATCATTTTGTTGATCCGAAGGACATTGATCCCGTAAAGATCGGAAGGCTCTGCTGGTATGGTTTTGATCACGGGGATGAGGGCGAGTTTGTTGATTGGGACAAGCAGGATGCGTCATTCGACTGGACGCCCGAGAAATCCTACAAGGACTGTCTCGGTGACATTATGGCACCGCGCCCGCATGCGACACATGAATACGATGTGATAATTGCAGATGAGAAGGACGAATATGTCTGCTTCTCAGGAATGTGGTGGGTGGAAAAGAATAAGCTCGCATATATGGAGCCTCTCTGCACAGCTCCCGAGCACAGGAGGAAAGGTCTTGCAGCAGCTGCACTGACCGTTCATTACCGCAGGATGAAGGCTCTTGGAGCAACTCACATGACAGGCGGCGGTGATCCTTTCTACGAGAAGATCGGATACGGCAAGGGACTTCACTGGAGTTTCTGGAAAAAGGTTTAATAGAGGCAGCGTTTTGGACACTATCAGACTTATAGAACCCACAGCTGAATATGCCGAAGACATATGGGCGTTCAGGCAGGAGATACTGGACGAAGATGTCGACAACGAAGACCGCTTTGCAGGCTGCCTCTCGCTTGATACCAGCGAGAGCGCTGAAGAGTGGATAAAGATCTGCGGATTAAGGAAGAGCGATAAGACTTGCGAACAAGCCGGAACCAACGTTCCGTCTGACATGTATCTGGCCATTAGAGAATGCGATAACAGGATCGTCGGAATCATTGATCTGAGGCACCATATTAATCACCCGATTTTGGGGACATGGGGCGGACATTGCGGCTATTCAGTTCGCCCTTCAGAACGCGGCAAAGGTTACAGCAAGGAGATCCTGCGACTTAATGTTCTGAACGCTCATAAACTC
>Ga0310696_10003150_pt1 | contig 20868 bp, 18 predicted proteins | sample AusTroGonzalo_MG_4_FD_203885 | JGI IMG/M metagenome (GOLD analysis project Ga0310696, IMG submission 203885) | Bovine rumen microbial communities from tropical cattle in Woodstock, Queensland, Australia - Gonzalo_02 (v2) (version 2) | ecosystem: Host-associated > Mammals > Digestive system >... | reverse complement strand
CCATACCTCATAACGGATGCAGACCGCCGAAAGCAAGGAGAATATAATAATGTCAAGATATACAGGACCCAGTTGCAAAAAATGCAGAAAATTAACTTGCAAATTATTTTTAAAAGGAACGAAATGCTATACTAATTGCGTAATGGATAAACTCGCTAGCGCCAAAAAAGGCAAAGGCGGCGTAAAAAGAGCAAAACTTTCCGAATACGGCGTGCGTTTGTATGAAAAACAAAAAGCCAGATTTATGTCCGGTATGACGGAAGTTCCGTTTGCCAATTTGTTTGATAAAGCCAGCAAGGCTACCGGTCAAACAGGCGAACATTTCTTAAGATATTTGGAAACAAGACTTGATAATATCGTCAAAAGAGCAGGCTTTGCTACTTCTTTAAGAACAGCAAGACAACTCGTTTTGCACGGACATATCAGAGTTAATGATAAAGTTGTCAATATTCCTTCCTATCAATTAAAAGTTGGGGACAAGGTTGCTATTGTCGGCAAAATTACCGACGGCGTAGTTGTTAAACAAGGTTTAGAAGAAGCCTCCAAGAGATCACTTCGCCCTAGTTTCCTTGAATATGACGACACTAAAAAGACAGCCACCCTGCTCAGATGGCCGGATAGAAGCGAAAGCAGTTATCCTGTCAATGATCAGTTGATAGTAGAACACTATTCTAAGTAATAGGAGTAAAAAATAATGGCTTTTGAAAATTTAGTTTTACCAAAATCTATCAAAGTAGAAGAAGAAAGCGCAACTTACGGCAGATTTGTAGCAGAGCCCTATGAATCAGGCCTTGGCCACACCGTCGGTAATTCTTTAAGAAGGATTTTATTATCCGGTCTTGAAGGCGCTGCTGTTTCAGCCGTTCGTGTAGAAGGCACAACCCACGAATACAGCACAATCCCCAATGTTAAAGAAGATGTAATAGAAATCTTATTAAATCTTAAGAAACTCCGTGTAAAAATGGAAGGTAAAAACAGGGAATATTTGGTTTTACACAGCGAAAAGCCCGGCGTAGTAACCGCTGCTAATATTGAAGAAGTTGACGGCATAGAAATCATTAACAAAGATTTGCCTATCGCCACAATTGAAGCAGGCGGCTCTCTTAAAATGGAAATTGAAATTTCCAAGGGTAAAGGCTATGCAGAAGAAACACCTAAAGGCGCAAGACCTGCCGGTTTTATGCCGATAGATTCTATCTTCTCTCCTATTTTAAAAGTGCATTATGATGTTGAGCCTGCCCGTGTCGGTCAGAAAACAGACTATGACAGACTTATTCTTGAAATTACTACCGACGGCACTTTAGAACCGCGCAAGGCTTTACACAAGGCTGCAATATTACTTTCTCAATCTTTGCATATTTTTACTATTGAAGGTGAAGAGCCCACTTTAGAAGAAACCCAAGAAGTCGCAGAGGCTCCCTTTGAAGGCCAAATCAGCGAAGAACTTGAAGAAACCTTATCTCAGGCAATAGAAGATATGGATTTAACTTCCAGAGCAGTTAATTGCTTGAAAGCAGAAGGTATTAAAACGGTTCGCGATTTAGTATCAAAGACTGAAGACCAATTAAAATTGGTAAAAAACTTTGGCTCAAAGTCTTTTGACGAAGTAAAAGAAAAACTCGCCAAAATGAAACTTGAGTTAGGTATGAAATTATAGGAGTTTTTAAATGATTAAGAATACGGGATACCGCAAATTAGGCAAGACCACTTCACACAGAAAGGCTATGTTAAGCAATATGGCAATCAGTTTGGTTTTGCACGAAGAAATTAAAACAACATTACAAAAAGCAAAAGAACTTCGCCGTGAAGTTGAAGGCCTTATTACTCTTGCAAAAGAAAAAGATAATTTGGCTCTTAAAAATGCTGTAACAGACAGAACTGCTTATAAAAAATTAGTTGAAGTTTTATCTGAAAAATATGCAGCAAGAAACGGCGGATACACCAAGATATACAGAGCAGGTATTAGAAAAGGCGATAATGCCGAAGTCGCAATAATTAAATTGGTGGACTAAATGATATTAGATTATCTAGGCGGACTTTTATCTAATGACATGGGAATGGACCTGGGTACAGCGAACTGCCTTATTTATGTTAAGGATCAGGGCATTGTACTCAGAGAGCCTTCCGTAGTGGCATTAGATACTGATACCGGAGAAGTAAAAGCAGTAGGAAGCAAAGCCAAGCAAATGCTTGGCAGAACACCCGCAAATATTATAGCTGTTCGCCCAATGAAAAATGGTGTGATTGCCGATTTTGAAGTAACACAAAAGATGATAAAATACTTCATAAGAAGCGTCCATACAAGAAAGACTTTACTCAGGCCAAGAATTGTTATAGGTATTCCTTCCGGAATTACCGGTGTAGAGCGTCACGCAGTAGAAGAGGCCGCTTATAAAGCCGGTGCAAGGGAAGTCTATCTGATAGAAGAACCTAAGGCTTCTGCCATGGGTGCTGATTTGCCTATCAATGAACCGCATGCCAGTATGATTGTTGATATTGGCGGCGGAACTACTGAGGTTGCCGTTCTTTCTTTAGGTGGTATGGTAGTCACAAAATCTCTTGATATTGCAGGCGACGAAATTACCGATTGCATAGTTCAATATTTTAGAAAGAAATACAATCTTATCGTGGGTGAAACCACGGCAGAAGATGTAAAAATAAATATAGGTTCCGTTTATCCTTTGGAAGAAGAAAAGACTATGGAAGTTAAAGGCCGCGACCAAACCCAGGGTTTGCCGCGCACAATGAGTGTTTCTTCCGAAGAAATACGCCAAGCGATTTTAGAACCGGTCCACGCAATAGTAGAACTGGTAAAAAGAACGCTTGAAGAAACTCCGCCGGAACTGGCAGCAGATCTCGTTGACAGAGGTTTAGTTGTCGCCGGGGGCGGTTCTTTACTCAGCGGTATTACCGAACTTATAAGAAAAGAAACAGATATCCCTGTTCGCCGCGCACAAGATCCTTTAAGTTGCGTTGCTCTTGGAACAGGCAAATATTTGGAATTTCTTTCTGAAGGTAAATTTCGCAAGAACAGCCTATAAGAAAGGTTTAGTTTTTTAACAAAGCGGGTGCTCTTAAAAGAGGGCTCCCGCTTTTATGTTTTATCGGAAAGAAAACAAGTAAAAAATAAAATGAAACAAAAAGTAAGTGCTTTAGAAAGGGGATATTCTAAAATTTTGCCGGCAGTTTTTTCTGCAATTGCTTTGCTTATTATGATTTTGCCTTTGCAAAGTGCAGTAGTTTCTGCCAGGTCAATTTTAACTTATATTTTTATTCCGCAGATAAGAACTTCCCATAAAATTACGCAATATGCAAAAGACGCTTTTCAAAGTACGAGAGATTTGCTTGAAACTGCCGATAATAATCTTAAATTGCAAGAAGAAGTTTCCCGCTTATTACTGGAAAATGCCCAACTGGAAAGTCTTTTAGCGGAAAATCAAAGATTAAACGATGCTTTACAACTTCCTAAAAAGAATAAATGGCAAGGTCTTTGGGCAAAAGTTGCTTACAGAGAACCTTCAAGGCGGGGTACTATTATCGTTGATAAAGGCAGCCAAGACGGCATAGCCTTGCGTTCGCCTGTGATTGCTATGCAGGATGGGCAAGTAGGTCTGGTCGGTAAAGTTATTGAAGTCTCCCCTAAAACCAGCAAAGTTTTACTTAGCAGTGATGAAGATTTTTCCGTTGCGGCCTATTTATCCCAAAGTAACAAAGAAGGTCTTGTATTAGGTAATTCTAAAGGCACTATGCTTATTAAATATATTACGCTTGGAAAAGATTTAACTGAAGGGGAAAAGATTTACACATCTGTTTCAAGCGCTATTTTCCCTGATGGCGTTTTGATTGGTTATTTAGGCTCTGCCAGTAAACAAAAAATAGAAGATTCTTTTATTACTGCGCCGATTATTCCGGCGGTTGATAGTAATTCCGTAAATGAAGTTTTAATAATGCCGGCCCTTAATTTACCTTTGGGGGAACAGAAAAAATGATAAAGTTTTTAAATATCTGTTTTATTTTTGTCGTTGCTACAATAGCCCATTGGCTTGCAATAGAACTTTTGGGACAATACGGCATAATTTTAGGGATAATGTTTGCTTTTACTTTGGTGATGGCCTCAAAATTAAGCGAGTTCGGCGGGTATCTTTTTGGTTTTTTCAGCGGCCTTTTTTTAGATTTTTTCGGTAAAAATCTTTTTGGTGCCAATGCCCTTGTTTTTACTTGGATAATATTCATTTTTTATATTATTGACGATAAAATTGATTTTAGAGATAGTGGCCCGCAAATAGTAATAACAACTGCTTTAAATATGTTATTTTTAATTCTCTATGGTTTAGTTGGTAAAGTTTTTATCGGGGAATTTGTGTGGCAAGGCTTTGTTAACTTTTTAATAGGTTCGGTTTTAACGGGCTTACTTTTACCTTTAATTTATTTGCTGATAGACAAATATTTAAGTTGGGGCCCTTTAAAAAATAATAATGAAACGAAAAGAATTTTTTAATATTAAAAGATTGCGTTTTTTGCAATATGTAACTTATTTTGCCGTCGCTTTAATAGCATTTAGATTACTAGATATTCAGTTATTATCTCATGAAGAATATGCTTTGGCGGCAGAGCAGAACCGCACGCAAATCTTATACCAAACAGCCCCACGCGGAAGTATTTTAGCCTCAGATGGCAAAATTCTTGCCGGTAATGTCCCTGCTTTCAGTTTATATTATTTACCCGGTTCCCAAAAAGTAAGTTCTTCTTATTTAGAATCTCTCAGCACTGATGTCGCTTCTTTTTTAAATACTGATTTTAAAAATATTCTTAAACAATTAAATAAAGCAAATAAAAGCGGTAAGGCGGTTTTGCTGGCCCAAAATATTTCACCAAAACGCGCTTTTGCTTTTAGCGAACTTCAAGTTTATTATTCCGGTTTATATTTGCTTGAGGAAACAAAACGCGATTATCCTTATGGCGCATTTGCGGCACATTTACTTGGCTATATGGGCACTATGGATGATAAATTTTGGAATCTTAAAGAAGATCATGCCGATTATCGCTTAAATTCTAAAATCGGTAAAAGCGGCATAGAAAAACATTATGAAAGTCTGCTTAAAGGTAAAGACGGCGGACTTTATTTGGAAGTTGACTATATCGGTCGTGTCAAAAAGAAATTAAAAGATAATAAATGGAGTAAAGGTTCTGATATTTGGACTACTCTTAATTATGATGTCCAAAAAGCGGCCGAAGATGGTATTAAAAAATCTATTACAGGGCGCGGTGCTGCGGTTGTTTTAGATGCAAAGACCGGTGCTGTTTTAGCGATGGTAAGCGCTCCTGATTTTGACCCAAATATTTTTATTGCTTACGGCGATGAAGACATACCTGCTTTGGCAAAGAATATTCCGGAATATAATCTTGCTTTGCAGGGTATGTATCCGCCTGCTTCCACTTTTAAAACGATAACTGCAATTGCCGCTTTGGAAAACGAAAGGTTAGATTTGCATGACCATACCACATGTAAAGGCAAAATATTTATGAATAATAGGGAGTTTAAATGTTGGAAAACTCATGGCCCTAATATAGATTTAATGGAAGGTATGGCGCAATCTTGCGATGTTTATTTTTATGAACTTGCTTTAAAAACAGGGGCGGCATCTATTGAAAAGATACAAAGACTTTTCCGTTTAGGTCAAAAAACAGGTATAGATTTGCCGGGCGAAAAAAGCGGTAATATTTATGGCCCGTCAAAACGTGCCAGAAACAGAACCTATTGGTTTGCCGGCGATACTTTAAATTTATCTATCGGTCAGGGGGAATTACTTTTTACACCTTTACAGATGGCAGTTTACGCAGCGACGCTTGCTTCAAAGGGTAATATTTACAGACCCTATTATATTCAAAAAATTATTAGCCCGCAAGGACAAGTTTTAAGAGAAAATAAGCCCGAAATTCTTGCCCGTGCCGAACTTAAAGAAGGGCATTATGAAATTATACACCAAGCCTTAAAAGGCGTTGTAGATAGGGCAACCGGCCGCGCTGCAAAAGTTGAAGGTGTTGATGTTTACGGCAAAACGGGCACAGCCCAAAATCCGCATGGTGATGACCACGGCTGGTTTTTGGCTTTTGCCGGATTACCCGGTCAGGAACCTGATATTGCTTTATCTGTTTTTGTGGAATTCGGTAAAGGCGGTTCTTCGGCTGCAGCACCTATTGCAAAGGAAATAATAAAAGCATATTACGGGGTTAAATAAATGTTTAATAAAGATAATATCCAAACTAAAAGAAGTTATATTGATTTTGTTGTTTTAATAAGTGTTAGTTTGCTTGCACTTATTGGCTTTGCGATAGTTTATTCCGCTTTAAGTACTTCTGCTTTAGGGCAAAGTGCTTTTAGAACGCAACTTATCGCTTTGCCTGTTGCGGCAGGTGCTTTTATTTTCGGTTGGTTATTTAACTATCAGATTTATTCCGAACAATATAAAAAACTTTACTTTTTTATTATTGCTTTGCTGGTGGGCGTTTTAATTTTTGGAGTAACGCAAAGGGGCTCACATTCTTGGTTTAGGTTTGGTATAATTTCTTTTCAGCCTTCTGAAATTTGTCGTATAGCAACTATTTTAATAACTGCTGCTTTCCTTGAAAGAAACAAACAAAATATAAAAGAATTTAAAGTCCTTTTCTGGCTAATACTTATTTTGTTGCCTATTTTCGGCCTGATTATGCTTCAGCCGGATTTTTCTTCTATTGTAGTTACGGCACCGGCCTTGCTTATTTTATTATTTGCGGCAGGAGTAAATCTCTTTTACTTCGGTTTGATTTTAGCATTTGTTTTAGCGGCAGGTTTTTTCCCGCTTGCTTGGACATATCTTGGTTTAAATCCGGATTTACTTCAGGAAAGTTTTATTGCTAAAACTATATGGCAATTAAAAGAGAATCTGTGGTATGTTTTAGGATTTAGCGTATTTATTATTTTTGCCTGTTGGCTGTTTAAACAATTTTTAAAGCAGTTTAGATTGGAAATTTCCAATATTTTGGTGTTTATTGTTGCCGGGGCAATTTTGGCAGGTTTTTTCAGCGGATTATTTGTTGAAAAGAAGATGAAACCTTATCAGCGTAAAAGGGTGGAAGCCTTTTTAGCCCCTAAATCTGATCCTAAAGGGGCAAGTTATAATGTTTTACAGGCCCAAATTGCTATGGGCTCAGGCGGTGTTTTTGGTAAAGGCTTATTTTCCGGCACGCAATCGCGTCTTGGCTTTGTGCCTGAAAGGCATACAGATTTTATTTTAGCCGTTCTTGGCGAAGAAACCGGCCTACTTGGCACTTTAGGCGTTTTGCTTTTATATTTACTTTTGCTTTGGCGCACTACTTTAACGGCGACATTATCAAATGATATTTACGGCTATTTTGTTTGTATAGGAATTTTTGGTATATTTTTTACTTATTTAATAATAAATTTCGGTATGTTAATCGGGCTTGTGCCTGTTGCAGGCATACCTTTGCCCTTTATTTCTTATGGTGGTTCTAACTTAGTTGCGAGTATGTGGGCATTTGGAATTGTTGAAAGTATTTACCGCAGGCGTTTAACAGCGGTCTAAAAATGTTATGATAGATAGAGAAGCAGTTTTTAAATATAGGATAAAACTTATAAAAAATGCAGGCGCATTATCCGCTCATGAGTTGCGTATAAAATTACAGGAGATTTTGCTTGATTCAAAACTCCCTTTTGAGTGGACAAAAAGCGGTCCGCGCCTGGTATTAGGTCCCGGAGAAAAGCAAATAAATATCCCAAGTGATTGCCAATATGCGGATATATATTTAAAACGGGATATAAGTACGCAGTTAATAGAAAAAGAGTTAAGTTCTTTAAATACCCTGGGCTATCAAATTACGCAAATTGAACAAGTGCCTCTTAATCTTTGTTCGGTAGAGGCTTTGGCAGAATATGTTTCTTATGAAGTTAAGCCGGTTCAATTAAAAGGGGTTTTACCGGAACAACTCTTAACACAAGTTGAAGATAGAGTTGTAAACCTCAGGCCTTTTATTAAGCAGATAAAAGAGGTCGGGGATGATAAAATCGAAATAATAATTGAACTTAGTGCTTTAAGAAGTATTGGCATAGAGCAGATGTTAATGAAGTTGCCTTGCCTGGAAGTAAAAAGCACAAGTTTATTGCTTAAACGCAAAGCCCTTTTGTGGCAAGATTCCACGGGTGCATTTAGGCAAATTTAATGGAGAAAATAATGAAAAAAATTTCAGATAATCCTCAAGTTGAAGTTTTAGTTAATACTTCTTTTGAAGAAACCAGAATTGCCATTTTGGAAGATGGTATCCTTTCCGAACTTATGTGGGAAAGGCGCGGGGCTTTAAATATTGTCGGTAATATTTATAAAGCCGTGGTGGAAAATGTTTTGCCTGGTATTTCAAGCGCATTTTTAAACATTGGTTATGAAAAGAACGCCTACCTTTATATTTCAGATGTTATTGAAGGGGATAAAAAACCCATAGATAAACTTTTATATAAAGGGCAGGAAATTATGGTCCAAGTGGTTAAAGATGCTATCGGTACAAAAGGTATGAAAGTTACTATGGATGTAACTTTGCCAGGCAGATATTTGGTTTTAACGCCGAATCAACATTTTGTCGGTGTATCTAAAAATCTTGATTCCCAAAAACGCCAGGAATTAAATGATCTTGTCAGCCAACTTGCCCAGAAACATTTAGACGGCATGGGTTGTATAGTTCGCACGGAAGCGGAAGAGGCCACTCCCGATGAACTTGAAAAGGAAATCAAATACCTTTACCGCCAATGGAAAAGCATTATAACCAAGTTTGAAAAAGTGCCTTCCCCGTCAATTTTGCACGAAGATATGGACGGCGTTTTGCAAGTTTCAAGAGATATTTTATCCGAAGAAGTCAAACTCTATTTGCTTGATAATGAAAAAGATTATCAAAAAGTTTTAGATTTCGTAAATAAAATTTCACCGGAACTTAAAGACAGAATTAAACTTTATAAAGGCAAAACTCCTATTTTTGAAGCCTTTAATATCGAGCCGGAAATTGAAAAATTACGCCGTATCAAATTGCCTTTGGAAAACGGCGGAAGTATCATTATTCAGGAAGCGGAATCTTTATGCGCTATTGATGTTAATACCGGTAAGTTTACAGGTTCCAAATCGCAGGAAGAAACCGTTACCCAAACCAATATTGAAGCCGCTTATGCTATTGCCCACCAATTAAGGTTGCGCAATATCGGCGGTATTATCGTTATTGACTTTATTGATATGAAAAAGGCTTCTAACCGCCATAAAGTTGTTGATGCTTTAAATGATGCCGTCAAACGCGACAGAGCAAAGATTCGTATTTTGCCGATAACGCGCCTTGGTCTTGTTGAAATGACAAGAGAACGCAAAAAAGAAAGCACCGGCAGCCTTATAACCGAGGAATGCCCTCAATGCCACGGCAGCGGGCGTGTTCTATCGGCTGAAAGTATGCGTATTAAAATTCAAAGGGAAATCTATGACCTTACCCAAGGCCGCCCCGGCGGTAATTTAAAAGTTTGCTTGCATCCTTTACTTGCGGAAACCTTGCGTTCCAAAATAGATGCTATGGAAAGAAATGTTCACCGCAGCGTTAAAATTCAGGCAGATGCGCAACTTCCTTGGGAAGATTATAAAATTGTTTTAGAATAAAACAAATTTATGCTAAACAAAAACAGCCCTCTTATTTTAAGGGGGCTGTTTTTATTTTAGTAATCTGTTAATTTGCAAAGGCAAGTTTAGCAAGAATAATTAAACCTAAAGCAATTCTATAATAAACAAAAATATCAAAATTATGGTTTTGAATATATTTCATTAAAAATTTTATTACAAGCCAGCCGCCGATAAGCGCACTAAAAAATCCGGCCATTAAAGGTGCATCAATTTGGGATAAAGAAAGATGCCTTATTTTTAAAACAGCCGCTCCTGCAATTATCGGCATAGATAAAAGAAAAGATATTTTTGCGCTGAAACTTCTTGATAAACCTAAAAACAAAGCCGCCGTAATTGTTATACCAGAGCGCGAAACGCCCGGTATCAAGGCTAATGCCTGTGCGCAACCAATTAAAAGCATTACTTTTAGAGAAATTTTGTCCTTTGCTTCTTTTGCAGCCGTTTTATCTGCGGCAAAAAGTAAAAGTGCAAAAGAAATAAGTGTAAAAGCCAGTATTAAAGGCGCTCTGAAAGTTGTTTCGGCAATATCTTCTAAGAAATACCCTGCAACGGCAGCAGGAATAGTAGCAAGTCCGATATACCAAAACAAGCGCCCGTCATCGCTTTTAGGTTCGCTTAAGCCTTTTTTTGTAAGTATAAATAAATCTTTTCTAAAGTAAAAACAAACAGCAATTAAAGTTGCTAAATGCAGAAGAACATCAAAAGTGACTCCTTGGTAATTGCCATTAGTAAAAAAGGAAAATAAAACCAAATGGGCGGAACTTGATATTGGCAAAAACTCGCCCAGGGCTTGTAAAAGGCCTAAAATAATAGCAGTTGTTATAGTCATATTAAAAAATTTACAACAAAATTAGATAATAAAATTATATATTATTTTAATATGGAACTTATAAACGGATCTTATAAAGCCCTTGAAAAAGAGTTTTTAAATTACTTCAGTAAAATAAAAAAAGAACCTTTGGACAAAGTCTTAATAATAACCCAAAGTGCGCGCTTAAACCAAAGGTTAAAAGAAAAACTTTTATCTTCAAGGGAATGTGTTGCCTGTGTTTTTTGGCAAGATATTTTAGGGCTGGTTTCCAATATAAATCAGGCTGGCGATAATTATGTTCCTTTAAAACAAAAAAGAGCGCTTGATTATTTTAAATTAAAAGATTTTTTACAAAGATATAATTTTAATACTTCTTCCGGTTATATAAAGGCTTTGCAGGCTTCTTTTATGGATATGCAAAATGCTTTAATTATGCCGCAAGATTTGCTTAAAATTAAAGAGTTTGACGAGAGTTTATATACCAAAGAATTAAAAGAACTTATTTTTATTTATCAAAATTATCTTAAATTAAGTGCCCAAACAGGCAAAAGTTCTTATAAAGATTTTTTTACTTCCGCTTTGGATAATATAGAGAATAATAAATATCTTGCCCAATTTAAAAAAATTATTTTTTACGGCATTTACGATTGGACGACACTTCAATATGATATTTTAAAAGCCATTGGTCAAAAATATCCGACAGCCTTATTTTATCCTTATGAAGAAATACCTTCTTATAAATATATTCAAGATTTTTATTTGGCTAATATCCTTGGTTTAGACAGCGAGCACAAGAATGTTTCTAAACCTTTAACGGAACTGGAAAAATTCAGTACCTGTCTTTTTGAAAATTCTAAAGAAGAAAAATTTAAAGCGGATTTAAAACTTATAGATACGGCAGGCGTTTTGGGCCAAGTGCAAAGTGCGGCAAAAGAAGTGTTGCTTTTGCATAAACAAGGCTATGAGTTTAAAGATATAGCAGTTTGTGCGCGTTCTTTAGAGCCTTATAAAAATGATTTAATAAGAATTTTTAGCCAAAACGATATCCCTGTAAATGTTAATTTTGAAGAAAGTTTTTCTTCTCAACCTTTGATTAGTTTTTGTCTTAACTTGCTTAGTGTCGTAAAAAATAATTTCCATAGGGATAGTGTTTTGTCTTTTATTACCAGCCCTTATTTAAAAGCGGAAAGTTCCGGCTGGGAGCAAGTTATAAAAAATATCGGTGTTCAAACAGGGTTCAGCCAATGGATGAATTTGCTTGATATCGCAAAAGAAAAAGGTATTTTATCCGCATTGACTTTAAAAGATTTTTTAACAAAATTAGAACAAAAAGTTTCTTTACTTGATGAAGCGGCTTCTTTTTCTTCTTTAGTTCAGCAAACAAAAGAAATATTTAATCAGTTTCTTAATTTTGATTTTTTAAATCAAGAGGAAGAAAACCATTTTAAAATTTTTGAAAATATTTTAGAGGAAATTTCTTCGTTTGATGAAGTCCGTTTTTGTGATAAAGGGGAGTTTTTAGAAGAACTAACTTATCTGGCGGAACAGGAAGGAACTAATATCGTAGTCAATTTGCAAGATTCTTTAACAATTGCCGATGTCATGAGTTTAAGAGGACAAAGTTTTAAGGTTATAATTTTACTCGGTCTGAACGAAGGAGTTTTTCCCGCTAAAGTAAGCGAGGACCCTGTTTTTAAAGATTTTTGGCGTTCAATTTTGCAAAGGCTTGGTTATAATATAAAATTAAGCGTGCAGCGTTATCAGGAAGAAAAATTATTTTTTTATCTGGCATTAAGTTCGGCAAGTGATAAAGCAATTCTAATTTTTCAGCGTTGCGATGATAGAGAAAAAGAACAGGTTTCTTCTATCTATTTAAATTGGGTTTTAAAATTTTCCGAAGATATTAAAACTTTTTATTTAAGTAAAAGTCCTGAACAGCAAATGTTGACATGGTATCAAATATCGCCGGATTTGCTGACAAGACAGGAAGCGGCTTTATTGACTTCTTTGAAAGGTGATTATGCTTTAGCCGCTAATTTAGTCCAAACAGAAGATGAAGACCTGTTTTTGCAGGCTTTCAGTTTAAGTTTACAGGATACTTTGGGCGCGCACGATTTAATTTGCCAAAGACAAGGACCGCTATGGCAGTATATTGTAAAAAAGGGGCTTTCGCCTTCTTCTGTTGCTAATTTATACAAATGTCCGGCCCGTTATTTTTTTAATGCTATTTTGGATAAAAAAGACCTTGATATTTTACAACCTGATAAATTTGATGAAAGAAATAGAGGTAATTTGTATCACGAAATTTTGAAGCAATTTTATTCTTATCTTAAAGAAAGAAATTTATTTGATAAAATTTCCCCTGTCGGTTCCGGTGAAATATTACAAAATTTTATACAAGATAATATCAAAGAAACAGATTATAAACGATATGGCCTTTATCCTTTATTATGGGTGGTAAATGCTCAGGAGATAACGGAAAAACTGAAAATTTTTGTTGCTTCTGATTTGGCAAATATAGAAGCCAAAAAACAAATTCCCACATATTTTGAAAAAAATATTTCCGCAGAGTTAGGTCCTTTAAAAATACACGGGCAAATTGATAGGGTTGATATCTCTTCTGATAAGAAATCTTTTAATGTTATAGATTATAAAAGCGGCGAGTTTAGCCTGCCCAGAGAAAGAAGAGATATAGTTTTTAAAAAAGTAAATTTTCAGACGCCTTTTTATTTTGAACTTGCAAAAAGTTTACCGGAATTAAATTCCTGCGAGGCAAATTCAATGATTTTTGTTTCTTTTAAAGATATGAAACCAAAAGAAATTAGTTATTCGGAATATTTATCTTTCAAAAAGGAAGTTTGGACTTTAGCGGAGTATTTAAAAACTTTGGTTGAAGAGGGCCTTTTTATTATAACTCCCAGTGAAGATTCTTGTCAGTATTGTCCTTTTGAAAATATCTGCCGTAAAAAACATTCCGCCTCTAGCCTTAGGGCTTATTTAAGTTCGCAAGCAGGCAAGTTAAGGGGGTATCACGTAAAATGACACAAGACCACCAGGAACGTTTAGAGGCCGTTTTGCCAAGCAATCAAAATATTATCGTTGAAGCAGGTGCCGGAACCGGCAAAACTACTTTGCTTATAGACAGATTGTCTTATCAAATCTTAGATAAGGGAACAAAAATTGACGAAATTGTCGCGCTTACTTTTACAGAACCGGCCGCAGCGGAAATTAAAATCCGTTTAATTGAAGAAATGCGTAAAATTCTTGCTGATATATCTTTACCTAACGAAGAATTTAATGCTTGCTTTTTATATAAACCGGGGGAAAATCTTTGTGAAAAATCTTTATCCGAAAAGAAATTTAAATCAAAAGTTACAAAAGACCTTATAAAAAGAAGTTATTTAAGAAAAGAAAAAACAGATCTGCCGGAAAGTAAAGAATTTTTAGAAGAAAACGGAAATGTTATTTCTAAAATAAAAGAAGAATTTATAAAAAAGATAGAAGAATCTTTTGAATTGATAGAACGCGCGCAGATATGTACGATACATAGTTTTGCTTTACAGATTTTAAGATTATATCCTCTTGAAGCCGGCCTTGCTCCGCAGGTAGAAGTTGATACCGGTTTTATAAGCGAAAATGTTTTTAATAGAACCTGGTCCGCTTTCTTAGAAGAAGAACTTGTTTTAAATAATCCGCGCCGCGCCTTATGGGAAAGACTTTTAAAAGATTTCAGCCTTGCCCAGTTAAAGGAATTTGCTTCTGTTTTAAACGAACCTTATTTCAGTTATTGTGAATTTGAAAGTTCTCCGGAAGAAATACAAACTTTTTTACTTGAAAAAATAACAGAGGCAAAGGCCTTGCTGTCTGTAAAAGATAATAATAAAACTCTTAAAGCATATATCCGCTTAGAAGAAGCAATAAATAGACTAGAGCCCCTTACTATAAAAACTTGGAAAGAGAATTTAAATTTACCTGTCAAGGAAGATATTCCCAAAGCCACCGCTGCCGGCGATTGGACTAAAGAGGAAATTTCCCAAGTAAATAATTTAATTGTGCTGGCCAATACGCTGGTTCCACAAAAAATAGATTTATTAAAACAGGCTTATAATTTATTTAGTTCTTTTATATCAAAAGTTAAAGCGGAACTGGATAAAAAAAATATAATCAGTTATGACAAAATGATTTTATTTGCCCGCGATCTTGTGCAAAATAATCTTATGGTCCGCGGAGAATTAAAAAAGCGTTATAAAAGTTTGATGATAGATGAGTTCCAGGATACTGATGTTGCGCAAGGGCAATTGCTTTTATTTCTTGCGGAAAAGCAAGATTCTTGTGCCAAAAACTGGCAGGATATTATTTTAGAACCGGGCAAATTATTTGTAGTAGGTGATCCCAAGCAGTCAATTTACCGCTTTAGAGGGGCAAATATTTCTGCTTATCATAAATTCTTGGAACTTATGAGAAAACAAAATGCCCGCCCTTGTTTTTTAACTACTAATTTCAGAAGCCAGGAAAAAATAATTGATTTTGTAAATAAATGGGGACAAAGTGCAATTAAAGAAAAACATTTAATACAAGCGCCTTATATACCTTTGCAGGCTGATATTAAAACTCTGGGAGAAAAACCTGAGTTTTTGCAAATAACCGCTAAAGAAGCAGTTTCCGCAGATAATTTCCGCAAAAATGAAGCAAATATCGTCGCTAATTGGATAAAAGACAATGTCGGCAAAACCAAACTTGCAGATGGCAAGGTCTTATCTTATAAAGATATAACTATTTTGTATTCTGCCAAAACTTCAATTTCTTTTTATACCGATGCCTTAAAACGTTTTGATATTCCTTATATTCTGGAAGCCAGCGGTAATTTTTATCAAGCCCAGGAAGTTATTGATATTTTAAATATTTTAAAAGTAATTTATGATCCGCAAGATAAATTGGCCCTTATAGGTGTTTTAAGAAGCCCTCTTTGCGCTATGAAAGATGAAGAACTTCTTGATCTTTGGCAACAGGATGCTCTTAATATTTTTTCTAATAATTTTAAGAGTTCCAAAGCAGTAAAAGACCTTTATAAACTTTTGCGTGATTTAAACAAAGAAGCGGCCCATATAACTTTAAAAGAGTTAATTGAAAAAATATTTTACAAAACAGATTTTATGATTTTGGAAACCCTTGCCTGTAAAAATGAACAGGCTTTGGCTAATCTAAATAAGTTTGAAAGATTGGTTTTGGAAAATGCCTCTAAAGGGTTTACTTTATCGCAACTTTTATTCTATATAGAAAATTTCGGTAAAAAAGACCAAAAAGAAAGCCAAATAACTCTTTCCGAAGAAAATTTTGATATTGTCAAGGTTATGACGATTCATAAATCAAAGGGGTTAGAATCGCCAGTGGTGATTTTGGTGGATACTTGCAGAATAGAAAAGAGTAATACTAAAGAAATTTCTTTTGTTGACACTTTGAACTCTAAAATCGGGCTTAGTTTGGGTTCTTTAAAGAATCTTAACTATCTAATTTTGCAGGAAAGAGAACTTTTACATAAAAAAGCAGAGAAAGAACGACTTTTATATGTCGCATTAACTAGGGCTAAGCAAAAACTTCTTATATGTGTCAGTGAACAGGAGACAAAAGGTATTATAGAACAATCTTTAAGAAACAGCGGTTGTTATCCCGCTGCGGATAATTTGGAAAATGATTTATTTAAAACAACTTCTTTTCCTTATGCAGACCCGCAAAGTTTTTCTTTACAAAAATATAAAAGCCAAAAACATCAATATACTTTAGATTGGACACAAGCATTACCGCTTTGGCAAAAACGTAAAGCAGAATATGAAAGTTATAAAAAAGAGGAAATTGTTGCTCCTTCCCATTTACAAGAAAGCAAAAGCAGTGCTCAAAAGGCGCTTGATATAGGCAGTGCGGTTCACAAAACTTTGCATATTTATTTTCAAACAGGGGTGTTTGATGTTTCTTTGGCCTTGCGCCAATTGGACTTGCAGGCAGATGAGGAAGTTTTAAATACTTGCCGCAAAATTATAGATACTTTTGCCAAAGGTAATATTTTAAAAGAACTAAAAAATATGCAGTTTTTAGGTTCGGAAATACCTTTTACTATGACGGAAAACGGCTTAATCGTTAATGGTATTATAGATGCTCTTTTCAGAAAACCCGGCGGGCAACTCTTTATTGTTGACTTCAAAACTGATAAAATAGATAATAAGGATTTAAAGCAATATTCCTTAAAATACGAACAACAACTTACACTTTATAAGCGTGCGGTTCAAAAAATATTTAAAAATCAGGAAGTTATATCTGCTCTGGCTTATTTAGGAATAGATACACTTTTTGAAATATAGGAGATTTTTTATGTTTGATAAAATTAAACAACTAATGCAGTTAAAAAGCCAAATGGCTGAAATCAAAAAAAGACTTGATGCCATGGTCATCAAAACCCAAAGTCCTAAGAAATATATAGAAATTACTATAAACGGCTCCCAAGAAGTAAAAGAAGTTGTTTTTTTGTGTGATGTATCTTCTTTAAATAAAGAAATCTTGGCAAAAGATATTCAGGAAGGTTTAAATAAAGCCATAAAAGAAAGCCAGGCAATGGCAGCAAGAACTATGGGTGATTTTGCCGGTATCGGCGGCATGGGTGCTTAAGTCAAAATCTTTCGTTAAATTTGATAGAATATAAGTTGTGAGAAAAAATCAATCCCAACTGGCAAGACTTATGTTTGAACGGATGGAAATTTCTTTCCTTCCGCGTTCTTCTAGAGGTTTCAAGGTTAAAATTTATCCTTGGCTTGCCTTGTTATTTTTAATTTGTTGGCTGGTTTTTACGACATATTGCATTTTTATTGCCGCGCGTTATATAGATTATGGTATTACAAAAGCGGATAATAAAATTATGAAGACAAAATTTGCCCTTATAGCAGAGGAAGTCGCAAGTAATCGCAAATATCTTAAAATGGCTAGGGATACAGATTTGCAAATGCGCAAAATGCTTGGCATGCAGGCGGGCAAACATATCAACTTGCCTGCAGGTATAGAACAAGGTAAAGAAGAAAGAGGCTTAAACTTTAGAGATATTTTTGCCCAAAAAAGCGATGATATTGACGAGCAGGAAATGCTTGCTTATTTGAGGGAAACCACAAGCCTTGCTCAAGAAAGATTGGCTTCTTTTCAGGAAATTGCTTGGTTCTATGCGAACCAAAGAGATATTAAAGATGCGACACCTTCTATAAGGCCTACGGATAAAACCAGGATAACTTCCGGTTTTGGATATAGGCTTTCACCTTTTGGAACGCGTATTGCATCTTATCACTATGGGCTTGATTTCGCAGGTAAACCGGGGGCAAAAATTTATGCTACTGCTGATGGCGTTGTCCGTCAGACAGGTTGGGCGCAGGGTTATGGTCAAACTATTTTGATTGACCATGGCTTTGGATACTCCACTTTATACGGCCATTTATCTGATATAAAAGTTAAAAAAGGCGATAGAGTGCGCCGCGGACAAACAATAGCCGCTATGGGCACAACGGGCCGTTCAACAGGTGTTCATTTGCATTATGAAGTTTGGAAAGACGGCACACCGGTAAATCCGCGAGGATATTTTGATAATGATAAATAAAACGGAGGAAGTATGGGTTTTTTAAATAAAGATTCTAAGAACGGGGATTTTGTTTCCGTTATTAGCGAGGAGTGCTATTTTCAAGGCACTTTGGATTTGCAAGGCTCTATCAGAGTTGACGGCAAACTTGAAGGTAATGTTGATAATGCAAAATATGTTACCGTTAGCAAAAACGGCTTTATGAAAGGCAATATAAGTGCCGAAGGTGTTGTTATTATCGGTACTTTAGAAGGCGATATTTGTGCAGATAGCGTTGAAATTTTAAGTACAGCCAAACTTAACGGCAATGTCCGTTCCAAAAAAATCTTAATTGAAGGCGGGGCTGAAGTTAATGCCAGCATCAAAGTCGTCAGCAAAGAAAAAGAAGAAAATTTTGCCGATGAAGAAAAAATAGAAGCAGAACCTGCTGAAACTAAGGAGAAAAAGAAATGATCTCATTTTTTTACAAATACAAAAAGATTATTTTAGTTGCTATTATTGCCTGTTTTTTGGGCAGTTTGGGTTATGTCGGAGCAGGGGCTGTCAATGAAGAATACGGCCTTAATGCTCCTGTTGCTAAAGTCGGTAAGGAAAAAATCAAATATAAAGATTATGACCGCGAAGTAAAAAATCTTTACAGAACTCTTGAAGCCCAAGAAACAGAAGAGGAAGATACCTTAGCCAGAGAATATATAAAGCAAGAAGTTTTAAATTCTTTGATTGTTCAATCTTCTTTGAAACAAGAGGCTTTAAATATGGGTCTTGGCGCAAGTGATATAGAAATGGTTTATATTATCCAAAATGATAGAAACTTTAATACCAGCGGTTCTTTTAACAAGACCAATTATTTCTATGTCTTACGCAGAGTTTTAGGTATGACTCCCGAAGAATTTGAAAATAAAGTAAGAGATTCCATTTTAGCCGAAGAATATAAACAAACTTTAATTTTAGCGGCAAAAACTTCCCCACAGGAAGAAGCATTTGTGAAATCTACGCTTTTGGCCGGTCAGAAATTTGAAGATGAAAAAATGGCAGATCAAATTATTATGACTCAAAAAGCACAAACTTTGGAAAATAATTTTTCCCAAGATTTTAATCAAAGAAATATGATTACTTTTACAAGGCTTGCGCCTTCTTATCAACAGGATCAGGCCGAGTAAAATAAAAAATAATTATGCCAAAGAATAAGGTTTTAATTGTAGGCTCTATTGCGTTTGATACCATCAAAACACACAAGGCAAGCGCCAAAAATGTTTTGGGCGGTTCGGCGGCTTATTCGTCTATTGCTTCCAGTTATTTTGCCGATACAAAAATGGTTGCCATAGTGGGCAAGGACTTTACAAAAAAACATATTGATATTTTTAAAAAGCGTAAAATTGATCTTGACTCCTTGGAAATTAAAGAAGGCAAAACTTTTACTTGGAGTGCTACTTACGATAAAGATTTTAAAAATGCCAAAACCCTATCAACCGAGTTAAATGTTTTTTCGGATTTCTGTCCTAAAATAAAAGAGCAAGATAAAAATACGGAAGTGGTTTTTCTTGCTAATATTGCCCCTTCTTTGCAACTGGAAGTTTTGAAACAATTAAAGCAACCAAGACTTATTGCTTGCGATACCATGAATCTTTGGATAGATAAAAATAAATCCGAACTTTTAAAACTTCTTAAAAAAGTACATATTCTTTTTGTAAACGAGGCCGAAGCAAGGCAACTTACCGGTTCTTATAATTTAATTGAAGCCGGCCGCAAAATCTTAAAAATGGGGCCGAAGATTTCGGTTATAAAACTTGGACCGCACGGTGCGCTTTTAGTCAGTAAAGATTGTCTTTGCCAAATACCGCCTTATTTAGTGGAATATCCCAAAGATACAACCGGAGCCGGCGATAGTTTCGGCGGAGGTTTTGTCGGTTATCTCGCTTCGGTTAAAAACTGGCATAATTTAAAACATATTAAACGCGCCCTTGCTATGGGTTCGGTTATGGCTTCTTTTGCAATTGAAAGTTTCAGCGTATCCAAACTTGCCAGTGTTGACAGAAAAAAGATTGATAAACGCCTAAAAGAATATTTAAACGCCTCAAAAATTTAATTTTAGAGTCTTTTTCTCTTTTTATTACAAATCAACTCGAAATTATTTATTTCCGTTTAAAGATGCGGGATCTGTGATATATGCGGCAAAGTAAGGATGTTTTCCCGGTTCTTCTATAAAGATAGCATAAGGCCCTGTAAGGTAAAAGAATCTATTATGGGGTATTCCGAGTTCACCAAGCATTACGGCTTCCGCTACCAGTTTAACTCCAACCTCATCCATTTTAAATTGAATGGCTTCTATTGCTTTGTTAATTACAAAACCTGAAGGGATTATCGGTACTCCGTATAATTCTTTAAATTCGCGTTGAGCATTAAAGTCCAATATGGGCGCTTTGAATTTATCACTTGCGCGCAAATATTCATTTTTATTATTAGATTTTTTCTTCATTTCAGTATACAATTCCGATAAAGTTTTCTTATCTTCGGTTCTGTATAAATGGATTAAATCACCCTGTTTGGATTTTAAAGTAACTGCAAAATCGGATGGATTATTATAGAATAAAACTCTTACGGATTTTTTTAGGTTAGAAGATTTTTCTGTCGTAACTCCGAAATATTCTATGTCGGAATTGGTCCCTTCGAAATAACCAGAATCTACTTTGTCAAATTTTTCTTCATATTCCAAATCTTTTTTTAACATAGCATATAGTGCGTATTTATTAGGT
>Ga0310696_10003149_pt1 | contig 20868 bp, 25 predicted proteins | sample AusTroGonzalo_MG_4_FD_203885 | JGI IMG/M metagenome (GOLD analysis project Ga0310696, IMG submission 203885) | Bovine rumen microbial communities from tropical cattle in Woodstock, Queensland, Australia - Gonzalo_02 (v2) (version 2) | ecosystem: Host-associated > Mammals > Digestive system >... | reverse complement strand
ATGAAGTGGGCCAATGTCACTGAGCAGGAACTTGAATCAAAAGGGATAGTTCATACTGACTTTGGCGAAGATTTGTCGTGGGAATACCTGAACTACGTCAGAAGCCACCCTATAGAATGGCGTGTGCCAACGCAGATTCTTTATGGCAGCAAAGATCATCTGATGTCTATTGATACCATCACCGACTTTGCCAATAAGCATCAAGCCGCTCTAACTGTCATGGAAGGCGGTGAGCACTGGTTTCACACAGATGAACAGATGGCGTTCTTGGATAATTGGATAAAGGAATCGATATAATGACAATTACCGAAGATAGACTCAGGCAGACATTCAGTGAAGGCGGCGCACAGGAAATTTACCAGGAAGTGAAAGCAAGTGGTGATTTTCTTGGCTTTGCTCGTCAGTATGCCTTCAGTCAGGATTACCGCGTGGCAAGGAGTGCCTTGTGGGGACTGACTAAGGCCAGTAAAGAAGAATTATCACAACTACAGGTGATACTCAACGAATTCATTGATCAAGCCATGCAAACAGATAATTCATCCGTAAGACGACTATCATTGAACGTAGTTGAGCGATTGGAGATGTGTGAAGATGACCTGCGTACGGATTTCCTTGATTTCTGTTTCGACCACATGATGGATGTCGAGGAGTTCCCTGGCATTCAATCGGTCTGTATGAAACTCGCTTTCCGCATGTGCAAATTTTATCCAGAACTGATGGATGAATTGAAACGCACTCTCGAAGCGATGGAGATTGACTATTACAAACCCGCCGTGAAATGTGTCAGAAACAGAATTCTGAACGGTAAATTGAAATAAGCAACAATGAACATATTAATAGTAAACGGTAGCCCACGAAAGAAGGGCTTGATTTCGCAGATGCTCGACATCATGCGAGAAGAGGCAAAGCAAAGAGACGATAGGGTAGAGGTGGTTTATACCAACGACCTGAGCATCAAGCCTTGCATCGGCTGTATGGCGTGCCGTACTAAAGAGAAATGTGTGTTGGGCGTAGATGACTCTCAGCGCGTATTGAAGATGATGCAGCAGGCCGATGCCATCATCATGGGTGCACCCTGCTATTGGGGCAACATCCCTGGGCAAATGAAACTGCTGTTCGATCGTATCGTCTATGGCTTGATGCGCGACACACCTCGTTTCCCAGAACCATTGATGAAGGGCAAGAAGTGTATTCTTCTCAGCACCTGCACCACACCCTGGCCTTGGAATATCCTGTTCAAGCAATCACGTGGTGCGATCCGTGCTATGCGTGAAATCTGCCGCTATTCGGGCTTCAAGATTGTCGCAACTATTGAACGAGGCGGTACGGCGATGCATCCGCAATTGACTGAGAAGGATAAACAGAAATGCCTCAAGGCAATTAGACAAATACTTTAATCCTTCGCTACCCACACCTTATGCGAATGGCTGCCACGAGTAGTGATAGTTGAGGTGGGGTCGGCTACGATCTTTCGCAGGTCTTTCGAGGCAGCAGAACGACTCTGGTGCGTGGCGTTGGCATAGTCGTAGAGCGTCATGAAGCCGTTTTTGGTGATGATGGCCTTGGCTTTTGCTATACGTTCTTCGCGATTGAGCTTCGTCTTCTGCGGCACCTGTACGTTGGCCTCACCACGTTCAAAATTGGCCTCTTTGTTCAACGTCTTCAACAACTTCCTGTAAAACGTATTTTGCCATATTACTTTTGTTGTTTATACTCAATTAATTTTTCTTTCTCCTTCGTACTATTTTATATTTCCGCACCGAGAACTTATGTTTCTGTACCGGAAATATGTGTTTCTGCACCGAAAACTTATGTGCACGGTCCGGAAACATAAACTTTCTCGTTGCAAAAATACATTCTTTTCTTGATTCCGCAAAATAATTATCATAGTTTTATATGTCATCTGTCACAGAATCGTGCAGAATATCCCAGAAATTTGGCTATTTCTGCAACTATATGTACCTTTGCGGTCGAAAACAGCAAAAAAAGTAAAATGAAAAGAACAGTATTGTATTTGTTATTCGCGCTGTTGTTGGTCAGTTGTGGCAGCCAGCCACAGACACTCAGCGAATTGGAGTCAGAGTATGTTACTATCGACGATAGTATTCGTGTACATTATAAGATATATGGACAGGGCAAGACGACCTTTTGTTTCGTTCATGGCTTCGGCTGCGACATGAACACCTGGGAGAAGCAGTTTGAGGCTTTCCGTGATGAGAAAGACCTGCAACTCGTGTTCATCGACCTGCCTGGCTATGGACATAGCGATAAGCCTCACGTGGATTATACGCTCAATTTCTTTGCCCATGCTATTGATGAAGTGCTGAATGCAAACGACATCAAGGATGTGGTCTTTGTAGGCCATAGCCTTGGCACGCCCGTATGCCGTCAGACGCTGATGGCAACAGGTCACAAAGGCGCTTTGGTGGATGTCGATGGCGTGTATTGTTTCTATGATGGCACGGAAACGCCTGAGTATGTTGAGGCTGTCAATCAGTTCGGTCATGCTTTTGATGGCGAGAACTGTCGTGAGGTTATCACAGGTTTTGTATCCTCGTTGGCAGGCAAGGATACGCCTCAGGAAATCAACGACTATGCCATGTCTGTGATGCCCGAAACACCCCAGTATGTGGCATCGAGCACGATGCAGCACCTTGTGGAAAGGAAATGGTGGAACAATACGCAAATCTCTCTGCCCGTCATGGTGATCTGCACGCAGAACAGCGGTCTCGATCCTGATAACAAGCAGAAGATGCAGCGTCTCTATCCTAATCTCGACTATACGGAACTGACCACCTGCGGCCACTTCATCCACATGGAGCAACCTGATATGTTTAATGACAAACTCAAGGCTTTCATAAAATGAACATACTGATTATATCCGGAAGTCCACGCAAGGGTGACAATACAGAACTGTAGACTGAAGCTTTTGCAAAAGGAGCCGCAGCACGTCATCATGTGGAGATAGTCTCTGTACGTGGATGAGTATCCGAAATAAACGACTCAAAGACAAATTTAAACGCAAAACCAAGGACGTGACGATGCTGAGTCATGCGCTGCAATTGCATTATATCAAACGCACTTTAGGAGCATGTCCATGAAAAAAAATGAGGTTGTTTTAAACCTTTCTTTTTCTGTTGCGTCAAAAAGACAGAAAACAGGATAACATTTCGATATTAATAACTACAATAAAAAGGGAAAGGAAACAAATTATGAAGAAGATTGTTTTAACAGTGGTAACAGTGATGACGTTTGCAATGGGTTTCGCCGAGACAACAGAAAGTCACAGAATGGTGATTGACAGACAACCAGTAGACTATGACATGAGTTTCGACATGCACCGTTTGGCAGTGAAACTGGGTCTGACATTCGAACAGATGGAGACCGTGGAAGTAATTCAAAACTGTTTTAACGATGAGGTACAGGAAGCCGCAACGTCAAGAGGCCTTCAGCGCCGACACCTGATTCATCAGGCCGTGCGCAAGGACGCACAGCAGATGCGTAGAGTACTCAACGATCAGCAGTTTGGTACCTATATGACACTACTGGGCGCCACTTTGAGAAACAAAGGTCTTTAGAAGCCTAATGAAAGGAGACGTCGAGGGAGCAGCAATGTTCCCTCGATGTCTTTTTATTTGCTTATTGTCATCTAAAATGGAAAAAAGGAAAGAAAAAAGCTATTTTCTTTTGCATTTTGCTTACAAATTAGTACCTTTGCAGCCAATTTCGTAAGAGGTTAATGCGTTAAACAAATACAATATGGCAAAAATGAAAGGCGCTATTGTGGTAGATACCGAGAGGTGTAAGGGATGCAGCCTCTGCATCATTGCTTGCCCCCAGAAGGTTATCGCCCTGGCCAACAAAGTTAATCTGCACGGTTATCCCTACGTGGAGGCTGTCAACGAGGAGGCCTGTGTGGGCTGTGCTTCGTGCGGCATCGTCTGCCCCGATGGCTGTATCACCGTGTATCGTAAAAAAGTGGAGGAATAAACTATGGCAGAAGAAAGAGAAGTTGTGTTGATGAAAGGCAACGAGGCTATTGCCCACGCTGCTATTCGATGCGGATGCGACGGCTATTTCGGCTATCCTATTACTCCGCAGAGTGAGGTGATTGAGACACTGGCTGAGCTGAAGCCTTGGGAGACCACTGGTATGCAGGTGGTTCAGGCCGAGAGTGAGTTGGCCTCTATTTATATGGTATATGGTGCTGCCGGTGCCGGTAAGCGCGCTATGACCTCTTCATCATCTCCTGGTATCGCCCTGATGCAGGAGGGTATCACCTATATGGCAGGTGCTGAGGTGCCTGGTGTGTTTGTAAACGTACAGCGTGGCGGTCCTGGTCTGGGAACTATTCAGCCTTCGCAGGGTGACTACAATCAGGCTACCCGTGGTGGTGGTAATGGTGACTACAAAGTAATTGTGTTGGCTCCAAACTCTGTTCAGGAGATGGCAGACTTTGTTGACCTCGCTTTTGAATTGGCATTCAAATATCGTAACCCCGCAATGATCCTTTCTGATGGTGTGATTGGTCAGATGATGGAGAAGGTTGTTCTGCCTCCATTCAAGCCCCGTCGTACTGATGAGGAGGTGATTAAGGAGTGCCCCTGGGCTTCTACAGGTAAGCCAAAGAATCGTGAGCGTGTGGTGATTACTTCACTCGAGCTGAAGCCTGAGGCTATGGAGAAGCGTAACATCGCTCTTCAGGAGAAGTATGCTAAGATTCAGGAGAACGAGGTTCGCTACGAAGAGAAGCAGATGGAAGATGCCGAGTATGCTATCGTAGCTTTCGGTTCTGCAGCCCGTATTGCTGAGAAGAGCGTAGAATTGGCTCGTGAGCAGGGTATTAAGGTGGGCCTGTTCCGTCCTATCACGCTGTTCCCCTTCCCCGAAAAGCAGATTGCTGAGCTGTCGAAGAAGGTGAAGGGTATCCTCGTAGCCGAGATCAACGCTGGTCAGATGGTACAGGACGTTCGCCTCGCTGTGAATGGTGCAGTGCCCGTAGAGCAGTTCGGTCGTCTGGGAGGTATCGTTCCTGATCCTGAGGAGATTGTGAATGCTCTTAAAGAGAAAATTATTCTAGGATAACTAGAAATATTAGATTTACTAGAGAAACTAGAGAAAAAACGAGAGAACAATGGATAGAAATCAGATAGTTCAACCCGAGAATATCGTCTGCAAAAAGCCGACGCTGATGAACGACAACAACATGCACTACTGTCCAGGCTGTAGTCACGGTGTGGTGCATAAGCTCGTTGCCGAGGTCATTGAAGAAATGGGAATGGCAGACAAGGCCGTGGGTGTAAGTCCCGTAGGCTGCGCAGTGTTTGCCTATAATTATATCGATATCGACTGGCAGGAGGCTGCCCACGGACGTGCTCCCGCACTGGCTACGGGTATCAAGCGCTGCTGGCCTGATCGCCTGGTGTTCACCTATCAGGGTGACGGTGACTTGGCTTGTATCGGTACTTGTGAGACCATCCACGCCCTGAACCGTGGTGAGAATATCGTTATCATCTTCGTGAACAATGCCATCTATGGTATGACGGGCGGTCAGATGGCTCCTACCACACTGATTGGTCAGAAGACCTCTACCTGTCCTTACGGACGTGATCCTGAGATTCACGGTTATCCTCTGAAGATGGCTGATATCGCTGCTCAGTTGGAGGGTACCTGCTACGTTACTCGTCAGAGCGTAGAGAGCGTGGCTTCTATCAACAAAGCCAAGAAGGCACTGCGTAAGGCGTTCGAGGCCTCTATGGCTGGTAAGGGCTCAAGCCTCGTAGAGTTTGTTTCTACCTGTAACAGTGGTTGGAAACTGACGCCCGCCAAGGCTAACGAATGGATGAAGGAGAACATGTTCCCCTTCTATCCAAAGGGTGACCTGAAGGATACTACAGGCGAGAAGTAAGATATTTGATGTAAGAAGTAAGCAATTATGAAGAAAGAGATAATTATTTCAGGTTTCGGAGGTCAGGGTGTGCTCTCAATGGGTAAGATTCTGGCCTATAGTGGACTGATGGAGGATAAGGAGGTAACATGGATGCCTGCTTACGGTCCTGAGCAGCGTGGCGGTACTGCCAACGTGACTGTGATTGTGAGTGATGAGCGTATCTCTTCACCTATCCTCAGTAAGTACGATATCGCCGTGGTGCTCAACCAGCCCTCACTGGAAAAGTTCGAGCCAAAGATCAAGCCTGGTGGCGTGCTTATCTACGATGGTTTTGGTATTATCAACAAACCTACTCGTAAGGACATCACCATCTACGAGATTAACGCTATGGACAAGGCTGCAGAGATGAAGAACAGCAAGGTGTTCAACATGATTATCCTTGGCGGACTTCTGAAAGTGGCTCCCGTGGTTAGCGACAAGGGCGTAGAGAAGGCTCTCTACAAGACCCTTCCTGAGCGTCACCACGGACTGATTCCCCTGAATATGGAGGCCCTGAAGGAAGGTGCAAAGATTATTGAGGAAGTGAAATAAGGAACTAAAAGTGAATAATAAAAGAAAGGGAACCATTGCGGTTCCCTTTCTTTATTTGTTCTTGCCTAGAAGCGTGAGTATCTTTGTGGCCTCCTCACCGTCGGCCTTAGCCTTGCGTAGATCCTTCAGGATCTCATCGCCATGTTTGATATCGTTGATGGCACGCTTCAGCCATTTCTTGGCTTCTTCCTGATTTGCAGCAACGCCCTTGCCCTTCATATAGCATCTGCCCAGTTGATACATCGCCTTGGCGTAGTCCTGCTTGGCTGATTTTAGGTACAGCTCGAAGGCTTTCTGATCATTCTCTTTTACACCATCGCCTTTATCGTAGCAACGCCCAAGACGGTATTGCGCCTTGTAGTGGCCTTTATCGGCAGCAGCCTGAAGCTTGGGCACAGCCTCTTTGTACAATTCCTGGTCGTAGAGTTTCTTACCCTCTTCATAGAGTTTATCAGCACTCTGGGCATTGGCACCTAAGCCCACGATAAGCATCAGTGCAAGGAGAAATGTCTTCATATCGTATTCTTTTTAGGACTGCTGCAAGGCAACAGTATATTATTTTGTTAATTCAAGGATGGCTTCACCAGAGCAGGCATTGGGCTGCTGGATATGGAGCATCTGGCATATAGTGGGGGCAATATCGTTGATATGCACTTCACGACTGGTTGCACCGTGTTCAATATGCCAGCCGTAGAAGAGTAGGGGGATATGTGCGTCGTAGGGATTCCACGAGCCGTGAGTGGTGCCTATGGGTGATGACCATTCGCCATACTCGTAATAGCCAGGCTCGGTGATGAGGAGAATATCGCCAGAACGGCGAGGATGATATCCCATTGTGGCCATATTGATGAGGCGCTCGGGCATGCTTGACGTGCGAACATTCTGGTAGTCAACGGCCCAAATGATATTAGGTGCTGTGCTGAAGAACTCAACAAGACATTGTTTTACCTCGTTAAGCTTCAGATTCTGCTCAGCTATAGACTGATGGTTGAGATAGATGCGGTAAGAAGTGATATCTGTAATGACATTCTTCTGTGCCCCCAGTTTCTTAGCCACGTATGCCTCGGCTTCTTTTTGAAGAGCTTGGTAGAGCCATTTTCCACCGTTTAACTTGTTGTCCTGCATGAATTTCCAGTTGTGTGCACCACCATGATCGGCTGTCAGGAAAAGCAGGTAGTTTTCGTGTCCCACCTGTGCGTCGAGTGCCATGAGCAGGTGTTTGATGTCTTTATCCAGTTCCCTATAAGCCTCGTCGGTATGTTCGCCGCGTGTAGCCCATTTGTGGCCGATGGCGTCTGTCTGTGAATAACTGACACAGAGCATATCTGTAGTGCCATTGCGTCCTAAATTCTCACCCTTCAGGGCTGCAATAGCCATATCGGTGATGAGATGACCGCAGAGAGGCGAGAGCGACACGTCTTCGCCCACCTTCTTTAGTTCCTCATTCTTGGCCATCTGTGCGTTCACCTTTTTAGCATAATCTGGCAATTCCTGCATATAGTATGTGCTGCTGACAAAACAACCTGAGGTGTTGTCGAGCCAGAAAGCTGCGTTGGCAGAACGTCCGGCAGGCAGGATGGCGGCACGATCCTTATAGCTGACACCAATAACCTTGGAGCGGAAATCGGTGTGCAAACGGAGTTGGTCGCCAATGGTTGAAGCTAAGAGCAGATGGGGTGACGACTGTCCTTTCTTCGTATTGGAACCTACGGTCTGCACGCTCTTATCGCTGACACAGCCTACGCTTTTTCCGTCGATATAGAACGAGTTGCCACAGATGCCATGAAAGGCTGGCGTCGTGCCTGTATAGATGGAGGTGTGTCCAATAGCCGTGACTGTAGGTACGTAATTAATCAGACAGTTGTTGCACGAGTAGCCATCGTTGATAAGGCGCTTCAATCCGCCTGGTGGCATCTGGTTGAAATAGCGACTCAGGTAGTCCCAGCGCATCTGGTCTACCACGATACCTACTACTAGCTTTGGTCTTTCACCAAACTGTTTCTGTGCATAAACCGCAAAAAATGTAGTCAGCAGTAAGCAGATTGATAATGAAATTCTTTTCATGTCAACTATGTGATTTTATTTCTCTTCCTTAAATTTATCGAGTTTCTTTGTCCAGTACTGTCGGAGGTCGTTCCACTTGTAGTAGAACGGCGTTTCGCTGGCAGCAACAGGCAGTGTTACTTCACGCTCATTGAGCAGTGCCTTCACCAGGATATCGCCCTCGCCCTTCTTGGGCTTGTAGAAAATGAGCTGGATGTTGCAAGCCATGGGAAAAATCTTGTAGTTCTGCCATTTCTTGTCCAGTTCGTTGAGGTCGTCGATGCTGGCATTGCTATTGCCCAATTCCATCAGACAGGCCAAAGGCATGACACATACCTCATGGCCAAATCGCATGGTGGCCTGAGGCTTTCCAAGTGCCACGCAGGTATCTGCCGTCTCGATAAAGTTTCTCAGCAGGTTATACTGACTGAAAGGCATCATGTTGTCCGTCATGGGTGAGTTGGCGTAGCGTACATACCAACTGGCATTGGCGATGCACCACTGGTCGTAACGCTCCTCGTCGGTGAAGAGATAGAGCATGTCAGGTCCGTCCTCATGGCTCTGCATGTTGATGACCATCTCATAGAGGTTGCGCATCAGTGACCCCTGTCGTACGCTGTCGGCTGCCCATTTCTCGTCGTTGAAAAGCACCTTCATCAGTCGCTCTGGGTGTGTCTTGCTGTCGCTGTATTCATTGAGCTTACGCCAATCGATATGTCTGTTGGCCTCTCTCACCTTGCCCTCATGTCCCTGGTTCAGGTAGTACTGCAGGCTCTCGCTCACGTCGTTGTGGATACGGGCGGTGGGGTTGGCAGCCATCAGTTCCTCGCACTCGGCCACCATTGACAGAATACAACGTGTCACCACTGTGCTGCGAGCATCTATAGCCAGATTCTTCGTCAGGAAAATCTCTGGGAAATGCTGGGCAATACGCTTGCCGATGCCGTGATGCTGACGCTCGCCGACGGTGGTCAGGTCGCCCAGACGCTTATTGGTAGTCTTGTTGAACTTCTCAAGTAGCTCCAGCGTCTTCTTGCCTTCGTCGGTCAGCTTTCCCTGCTCGTTTGCTTTACGCAGTGGGCGCAACACACGCTCGTAGTCGTCTTTGCCGATGAGCCAGCGAGAACCATGGCGTCCGTAGTGGGTGAAATAGAAAGGTACGTAGCCCTTAGGCGCCTTCGTGTAGTTGAAATCCGGCAACTGGCGGTCGTAATCCAGATAGTTAGAACCTGCCAGCCAAGGGTTGGCTTTGATTTCTTCACGAGCAGTCTGGGCTGTAATGGCCAAGGTGGATCCCAATAAAAGGATGGTTAATATTCTTTTCATACGATTTTGATGTTTTAAGTTTACTGTTGGCAAAGATACAAAAAGTTGGGCGAAATGCAAAATGAAAACTCTTTTTTCTTCTCTTTTCCGATAGGAAGATAGTTGGTGAAGTCAAAATAACTAAAAAAATGTCAAAGGTAAAAGCTATTACTGTATAATGTTGTATATTTGCACGCCAAAAGGTAAAAGGAAAAAACGATATTGTTATGAAGAAGATTTCAATGACCATCATAGCTCTGATGATGTTGACCTCGGTTAGCGCTCAGACCACACAGAAGAATGATACCCTGCAGTTTATGACAGCCTATCGTCAGTTTGCGGCTTTCGTGGAGAAACAACCTACGTTTACTAAGCCAGTGGCCGATTCGCTCATTGCGCGTCAGGACACACTGATGAAGCAGTATCGCCAAATTAAACCGCAGCTCACAGGTAAGCAGGTTGAGGAGTATAACAGGTTGAAAGGCCGCTTCACCAAGAAACTATTGTCTTATCGTGGCGACCGACTGAGCGAGGGCCTCGAAGCTACAGGTGACAGCATAGCAAAAGCTACCGGCAGGGTAGGTAGTGCTGTCGGCGGCTTTTTTAAGGGTTTGTTCTCAAAATAATCGATTAGCGTTTTCTGAGCGTCTCTACGATGCGAGCCATTTGATTGGGGATGCGAATCTGTTGTGGACATTTTGACAGGCAGACTTCGCAGTCCTGACAGCGTGATGCCCATTTCTTATCATCTGGCAGGGCTTTTTTATAGCTGTCGATAAAGGCTTGCTGGCGCTCGGCATAGCCGACAGCCTCCTTGTGAGGCAAGGGGAGTAGGTGATTGTTTACTGCCTCGTTATAGGCTGCGAAGTTGCCTGGAATGTCTACACCGTAGGGACAAGGCATGCAGTATTCGCAGGCTGTACATGGGATGGTTGGGATGCCAGACATTTGATCGGCAATCTCAGCTAAGAGAATGTTCTCCTGTTCTGTACAAGGATCCAGTGGTGAGAAGGTCTTGATATTATCCTCCAGGTGATCCATGCGGTTCATGCCACTCAATGTGGTTAGGATATTATTGTGACTGCCCACCCAGCGGAAAGCCCAGCGAGCAGTGCTGTCGTCTGGATGAACGGCTTTCAACTGGTCTGTCAACTCTTGTGCCATGCGTCCGAAGGCACCACCACGAAGAGGTTCCATGACAACGTTCTGCACTCCCAGTTTCTCACATTTTCCATAAAGGTACTCTGCATCAGCATCAGCCCTACGTCCGCCACGCATAGAGGCATGACGCCAATCGAGGAAATTCATCTGGATCTGGACAAAGTCCCAATGGTATTCCTCCTGACGATCCAACAGCCAGTCGAAATCGCGCACATCGCCATGGTACGAGAAACCTAGGTGCTTGATGCGTCCAGCCTCGCGCTCCTTCAGCAAGAAGTCAAGAATGCCATTGTCCAGAAAGCGTCCCTTCAGTGAGTCCATGCCACCGCCAATGGCGTGTAGCAGATAATAGTCGATATGGTCTACCTTCAGGCGCTCCATCGATTTCTCGTACATAGTCTTAGACTCATCAAACGACCAAGTGCGTCGATTCTGGTTTGACATTTTTGTGGCCACGTAGAATTTCTCTCTAGGATGACGAGCTAGTGCGTTGCCTGTGAGCACCTCAGATTGTCCGCCCATATACATCGGCGCTGTATCGAAATAGTTCACGCCGTGCTCTATGGCATAGTCAACTAACTGGTTTACCTCGTCTTGATTATTTGGCAGGCGCATCATACCGAATCCAAGCAGCGAGATTTGTTCGCCTGAGCCGTGCTGTACGCGGTAGGTCATACGATTTTCTGCCGCAGTCTTGTCTTTCTCCTTTGCCAGCACATTAAGAGGCTCCATGGCCATCAAGGCCATCGCTGAACCAGCCCCAAACCCCAGTCGCTTCAGAAATTGCCTGCGATTCATGTCTGTTTGTTCTTTCTTTGTCATAAATAATATTGGTGTTTAGTTTTTAGTTGTACGTAATATCGTTTGCAAAGATACGAAATGTCTGGTGGATTGCAAAAGATTTCTTCCTTTTTTTTATTGGCTGACAGCAACGACGAGGTAGAAACTTAGTTCGATGAGCAGGAAGAAAGCACCACAGCAGTCGCCTGTATAGCCACGTAACCTATGCCACACAAAGCGATAAAGGAAATACATGGTGAGGCAGGGGATGAAGAGCAGCCACTGCCAGGAGATTTGAGAATCAGAAATTGAGAACTGAGAGTTGAGCCATACATAGACACACAGAGGAAACAGGCCTTGAAGAGCCAGAAGAAGTCCGGAGACGACGTTCATGCGTCGATAGACGGTGTGAGCTTTTGATGTCTCTTCTGTTCGTGCATAAGGCATCATCTGTGTGAGCTGTGCCCCCAGCATCTTGGCATAGGGATCGGCGGCTAGTACGGTAAGGGCAGCCAAGATGGGTGTCATACTGTAAAGGCAAAGATAAAGTAAGGCGAGGTAGAGGATGAGGCTCAATACACCATATGTGCCTATGTGAGAATCCTTCATGATGGTGAGGATGCGTTCACGATTGTTGCCACCTCCACCAAAACCATCAAAGAAATCGGCTAATCCGTCTTCATGGAGGGCACCTGTCAGTAGGATACGGGCAATGATGGCAAATACAACTGCAAATTGATAACTGATATTTGAAAATTGGGGAACGAAATAGAGAATGGCTGCCATCACGCCACTGGTGAGCCAACCTGTGAGGGGCCACCATTCCACTACGGAGTTGTAAGACTGACGAGGAGGCTCGTACAGGCGCCATAATGGAAGACGGGTGAAGAAAATAAAGGCGGCCCAGGGACGGTCGTACCATTTAGAAGTATTTAGTGATGTTTGCATTTTGAAAATTGTTCATTTCGTTAATCATACGTACGGCAGAATCCACAATAGGGTAGGCACAGAGCGCGCCTGTGCCTTCACCCAGGCGAAGTCCAAGGTTTAGCAGGGGCTTGGCTTCAAGGAAATCAAGCATCTTTTTGTGGCCGCTCTCGTCGCCGCAATGGGCGAAAATCATGAAATCCTTTACCTCAGGGCGTAGCTGACAGGCAGCAAGGGCGCAAGCCGTCATGATGAAACCATCGACAAGGATAATCATGCGCAGTTCTGCTGCACGGAGCATCGCACCGATAGCGGCAACCATCTCAAAACCGCCAAAATAGGCAATTGGGTTGATGGATGCGGATTGATGGGTGTCGGACTGATAGTTAGCTAGTGCTTTTGAAAGTATCTTGATTTTATGGCGGATGCCATCGTTATTGAGTCCAGAGCCTGCACCAATGCATTCCTCCAACGGGATGTTGCAGAAGAGGTGCATCCAGATACTGGAAGGTGATGTGTTGCCGATACCCATCTCGCCGATACTCAGGATGTTACAGCCTTTTTCTTTGCAGGTGTCAACTAAATCGGCACCTACTGTGAGGGCTTGCTGATATTCGGCTTCGCTCATAGCTGGTTCATAGAGGAAATTCTTTGTGCCGTGGGCTATCTTGCGGCGGATAATCAAATCCTCCTTGAAATCATAATCCACACCAACATCCACGATGCTAAGGTCGAAACCGTGTTGGCGGCAGAACATGTTGACACCACCGCCTCCATGTGTGAAGTTTATCATCTGTTGCCAGGTGACCTCGCGAGGTGAAACGCTGACTCCCTCGCGCTCTATGCCGTGATCGCCGCCAAAGAGCAAGTGGCAAGGATGGGTCAGGTGTGGCTCTAGTGTTTGTTGAATCAGACAAATCTGCAATGCCAGTTCTTCAAGGCGTCCCAAAGAACCTTTCGGCTTGTTCAGATTGTCAATCTTGTGTTGTATCTCGTCTTTAGTTATCATTACTTATTTGATTTTTACCGCTATTCCTGATACCATGAGTATCACCTCGTCGGCTTTTTGGGCAATATATTGGTTCATCCAACCTTGCAGGTCAGTAAACTTGCGCTGCAAGGCATTCTCGCTCACACCGCCAAGTCCAATTTCGTTGGTGACGAAAATGAAAGTGGCATCCTGACTGGTGAAACGGTCGAACTCAGTTTTTGCAGATTCGAGGATTTTATCAACAGAATTGCCGGGCTCATTTTCTTTTGCGAAGAATAGATTGGTGAGCCACAGAGTGACGCAATCAATCAAGACTACGTGGCCTGACACGTCATGCCGACTGAGGTATATCTCTTCCTCGATGTTTGTCCACTCAGGGCCGCGTCGCTCCTGATGACGACGCACGCGTTCGCGAAACTCGTCATCCCAAATATGAGCTGTAGCCAAATACACAGGATTCCTGCTCATCTTGAGTGCCATTTTCTCGGCCTGTGTGCTCTTTCCAGAGCGCTGTCCGCCAGTGATAAGAATCAGTTTTTTCATCGTTGCAAAGATACGATTTATTTGGAAAATGGGCAAATGATATGCGTGTAAATTGTTAAAGAAGGGTAAAAAAGAAACCTTAGAGCGCTTTTCTTACGAAAAAAGTTGTAACTTTGCAGCCTAAAAGCGACAAAAAGCGTGAAAATAAAACAAGTGCTGTGCGCCCTTGAACAGTTCGCGCCCCTGCCGCTGCAGGAAAGTTGGGATAATGCTGGCCTGCAGATTGGATTAACAGAGGCGGAGGTTTCAGGGGCATTATTGTGTTTGGACGTGACTGAAAAAATCGTCGATGAGGCCATCGCCAAAGGGTGTAACCTGGTGGTGAGTCATCACCCGTTGCTCTTCCGCGGATTGAAGCAGGTGAGCGATGCAAATGATGTACAGCGCACGGTACGCAAGGTTATCAAGCATGATATCTGCGTTATTTCTATGCATACCAATATGGATAATGCAAAGGGAGGCGTGAATTTCAAAATTGCAGAAAAACTTGGTGCCATAGTACTCAGCGATTCTGTTGCAGAGGAAAAACAGTTAATGGTTCTGGCGGAACTGCAGGAGGCTATGGAGGCGCGCACATTCATCAGCCTGCTGAAGGAACGCTTCGGTTTAAAATGCGTACAGTGCAATGAGCTGTTGGGGCGCCCTGTGAAGAAGGTCGCAATCTGCGGTGGTGCAGGCGATTTTATGTTGGATACGGCTATAGCAAAAGGTGCTGATGCCTTTATCACAGGCGAGATGCACTACCACATGTACTTTGGTCATGAGCAGGAGATCCAAATCTGTGTTACGGGTCACTATGAGAGTGAGCAGTTTACCTCTGAAATTTTCCAGGAAATCATCCAAAAAGAATGTCCTGGCGTCCCCTGTTTCATCGCAGAAACAAACACGAATCCAATCAATTGGATTTAGGAAAGCGTCATGACGACAAATCGAAAAAAAAGAAAGAACGAAATAACGATATAACGAAATAAATTAATTAGAAGATTATGGCAAAGAAAGATCCTACAGATTTGTCAGTAGAAGAGCGCCTGAAAACTCTTTTCCAGTTACAGCAGGCCCTGTCGGCTATCGATGAGAAAAAGGCTCTACGTGGTGAACTGCCCCTCGAGGTTGAAGACTTGGAGGCTGAAATCGAGGGCTTGAACACGCGTATCGAGCGTATTGAGAGTGAGATTGGAGAGTTCGATCGTGCAATCTCTCAGAAGAAGGGTGAGATTATTGATGCTCAGAACAGCGTAGAGCGCTACAAGCAGCAGCTCAACGAGGTGCGTAACAACCGTGAGTATGACACCCTGTCAAAAGAAATTGAATATCAGAGTCTGGAGATTGAACTCTGTAACAAGAAAATCAATGAGGCTCAGCATCGTATCGCTGAGAAGCAGGAAGAGTTGCAGGGTAACCAGAATGTCCTGAAAGAGAAGCAGGGCGACTTGGATATGAAGAAGAGCGAGCTCGACGAAATTATGGACGAGACACGCGCTGAGGAGGAGAAACTGAAGGAGAAGGCTAAGGAGCTGGAAGCAAAGATTGAGCCACGTTTGCTCACTTCTTTCAAGCGTATTCGCAAGAATGCTCGCAATGGTCTTGGTATCGTGTATGTGCAGCGTGATGCCTGTGGTGGTTGTTTCAACAAGATTCCACCTCAGCGTCAGTTGGATATCAAGATGCATAAGAAGGTAATCGTTTGTGAGTACTGCGGACGTATCCTAATTGATCCTGAGTTGGCTGGTATAAAGACAGAGAAGCCTGCTACAGAGGAGAAGAAGACAACACGTCGTCGCGCTACAGGCGCAAGCGTTCGTAAGACTTCTAACTCAAAGAAGGCTACTGATGCTAACGATATGATTTAAAGAGAAATCTCTTAAAGTTCTGTATAATGGGGAATATCCTGCAAAAAGGTATATTCCCCTTTTTCGTAGTCCATTCGGCAACAATAATGCTGATGACCGTTGGAAACAATAAGGTAATCTACATGGAGCAGGAAGTTATAGACCGTAATCTGATTGAAAACACGTTGGGTGATGGCTATCTCTGGTGCTTTGTATTCAATAATCATCCTGGGTTGTAGATCTTTATTATATAATAAGGTGTCACAACGCAATTTCTTATTGCCAATCTTCTGTTCTACCTCGTTAGCCAGCAGTCCTTTAGGGTACCCCTTCTGTTCTATCAGAAAATGCACGAAATGCTGGCGTACCCATTCTTCTGGCGTAAGAGCTACATAACGACGACGTAGGAAGTCGAAAATCTGTCGACGTCCGTTCTGATTGCGTAATTTTATTTCGTATGGAGGTAGGTTTATTTCCATTTATTTTGTACCTTTGCACGTGCAAAGATACAAAATATCTTGCAATGAGCAATGGCAGAAACAAAAAATGTGACCTATAGCAGTCTTATGAAGGAGTTGCAGAGCGGAAAATATCGCCCTGTTTACTACCTGATGGGCGAGGAGTCGTATTATATCGATAAAATATGCGATTATATTGCTGAGCACGCCCTACAGCCAGAGGAACGTGATTTCAATCAGACCATCATGTTTGGTTCTGATGTGAGTGCGTCGCAAATTGCGGATGCTGCACGTCGCTATCCAATGATGTCCGAGCGACAGGTGATTATCGTAAAAGAAGCGCAGAATCTGAAGAATACGGATGCACTTGAGAAATACCTGAAACAGCCCTCTACGACCACAGTTCTTGTTATCTGCCATAAAAATGGTAAGATTGATGGACGTAAACGAGAATATGTGAAGGCAATACAACAGGCAGGTATCTTGTTTGAGAGTCAGAAACTGAAAGAGCGTGACCTGCCTTTTTTTATTGAAAACTACGTCAAACAGAAAAAAGCTAGTATCGATCCTAAATCTACGCAACTTATCGCCGATGCCATTGGTGCTGATCTGAGTCGATTAGTGAGTGAGTTGGAAAAAGTTCTTTTGGGCTTGCCAGAGACTGACAGACGCATCACTCCCGAGGTTGTGGAGGATAGGATAGGGGTGAGTAAGGACTTTAATGGTTTTGAATTGCGTGATGCTATAGTGAACAAGAACGTGTTCAAAGCAAATCAGATAATCAATTATTTTGACAAGAATCCAAAGGCAGGTAATATCTACTCATTTCTCCCAATGCTCTTTAATTACTTCCAGAATTTAATGATTGCATTTTATTCGCCAAATAAGGGCAGCCAGGAGGAGGTTGCAGGGTGGTTGGAATTGAAATCTCCATGGGCTGCGAAGGACTATATGACTGGCATGAAAAATTTCACTGCAATGAAAACGATGCAGATTATTTCCAAACTACGCGAGATTGATGCCAAAAGTAAGGGGTTAGATAACCCAAATACCCCCCCAGAAGAGCTGATGAAAGAACTTATTTTTTACATTCTGCATTAAAAGCACCATTTTTTAGGCGCTAGAATATCTAGAACAAGCATCCGAGTAGGGTGCTTTTTTTAGTCCTAAATGCCTTAAAATAGGGACTTTACATAGAAATAACTACCCTCATATTTTAAAAATTTTCAGTTCCCTAAGCACTCGTCCAGAATTTTTTAAGCATTTGATTTTTGCGTTTTTTTGCCTGTTTCGAATTTAATGTTAACTTCTATTATGATTTAATTGTTTGTAGTTTTAAAGATTAAAACTTTTAAAGTCTAAAGTATAAGTGTGGATATTTAAGTTTTAAAACGCAAACTCTTCGTATTTTAAATGTTAAATATTAAACATCGAATATTTAAATTCTAGTATTCGAAAACATGAATGTATATCCATAAAGCTTTATCTTCACAATCGTATATTATTAAAAATCAGATAATTAAATCAATATGTATTATATTTACTTTACTTTTCCTTATTAAAAACAATAGATCCTATATAATCTGCAAATTACATCTAAATGCCTTGTTTATAGGCTTTATTGGCTTAATTCCTGGACATATAACCTAGAGATTTCATGCTGATTATATGTCTAAAATGCCCTTGATTATATCTTTAAACCACTAAAAACCAATCATTTAACCTATTTATCTGCAATTTATGTTTACGTACTTAAATTCCCTTAAGTTTAAATTTACGAATCTAAAGACAGAAAACTCGCTCCTATCGCTTTAAATTTACAAATATGAAAGAGAAAATTTAAACTTTAATATCATAAATTCTTCTTTAAAAAGTTGCACGGTTCAAAAATTTGCTTTACCTTTGTAAACTGAAAACAAAACCGCCTTTTTAGGCCTCAAAACGACTTGATCAACAAATGAAGGACAGAATCAGACAGATCATGGAGACGCAACACATGACTCAACAAGTGTTCGCTAATGCTATCGGTACAACTCCCGCCACCCTGAGTGGCATCTTTAACGACCGTACCCGCCCCACCATTAACATCATAGAGAGCATTAAAAAGAAATTTCCTGACATTAGTCTTGAATGGTTGATGTTTGGAAAAGGTGATATGTACCAGCAGTCGCCTACCCTTTCAGGGGAGTCATCTGGTACCCCAGAAGGTGCTTCTTCCACCCCCTCAACGGGTATGGATGAGGTGTTTGATTTTGATCCTATTCCCCAGAATACCAATTATAGACCCCAAAATACGCATTCCGCACCTACTTATAATAATGGTGTAAGAAATACACGTTCCGAAATTGTGCGTGAAGAATTGAAAATTGCTGACAAACCAATACGTCATGTAACAGAGATTCGTGTTTATTATGATGACCAAACGTGGGAGAGTTTTGTGCCTGCTAAGAAATAATAATATTAAGGAAACGAATTAGAATATAGCATGATTCGTTTCCTTTTTTCTTTTTTTTGTATTACCTTTGCACCCAGATTTATATAATATAGGTGTAAATGAAAAAATATATTTTAGACCTTACAGTAGCTTCGGTGGAGCAAGTACATGAGCGTTATGTGCTTATTCGTTTGACCGACAAGGCCCCGCTTCCACCAATGCTTCCTGGTCAATTTGTTGAGGTACGTGTAGATGGTTCAGCTTCAACGTTCTTACGTCGTCCTATTTCTATTAATTTTGTTGATCGTTCAACTAATCAACTGTGGTTGCTTGTAGCTACAGTTGGTGAAGGTACACGTCAGTTGGCTAAACTCAAGGCTGGTGATACGCTGAACTGTGTATTGCCATTGGGAAATGGATTTACGATTCCTAGGGAGAAAAACGAAGGAAGCAAAATTTTGCTGACTGGTGGAGGAGTAGGCGTAGCTCCATTGTTGTATCTAGGAAAGACACTGAAAGAGCTGGGTTTAGAGCCAACTTTCTTGTTGGGAGCGCGTTCGGCAAAGGATTTGCTGATGCTTTCTGAGTTTGAGAAATACGGACGCGTTTTAGTAACAACAGAGGATGGCTCTATGGGCGAGAAGGGATTTGTGACGAATCATAGTGTTCTTCAGCAAGAGCATTTTGATTTTGTTCAGGTTTGTGGTCCTACACCAATGATGAAAGCAGTGGCTCGCTATGCACGTCAAAAGGGTATCGAGTGCGAGGTTTCTCTAGAGAATTTGATGGCTTGTGGCTTAGGTGCTTGTCTGTGCTGCGTAGAGAAGACCACAGAGGGTAATCTGTGTGTATGTAAAGATGGCCCCGTGTTTAATATTAATAGACTGTTATGGCAAGATTAGAAGTGAATATTGGGGCTCTGAAGATGAAGAACCCTGTGATGACCGCCTCTGGTACGTTTGGCTATGGTTTGGAGTTTCAGGATTTCGTAGATCTCAAAGGTATCGGTGGTATCATCGTGAAAGGTACTACGCTGAAGCCTCGTGAGGGTAATGACTATCCGCGAATGGCTGAGACGCCACAGGGCATGTTGAACTGTGTTGGTCTTCAGAATAAGGGTGTGGATTATTTCTGTGAGCATATCTATCCCCAACTGCTGCCAACGGATGGTAATTATATTGTTAATGTTAGTGGCTCATCGCCAGAGGATTATGCTGAATGCGCTGCTCGCGTTAATGCGTTGGAGCATATTCCTGCTATCGAATTGAATATTTCATGTCCTAATGTGAAGGATGGTGGTATGGCTTTTGGCGTGACCTGTGCTGGTGCAGCCAGTGTGGTGAAGGCTGTTCGTAAGGCTTACCATAAGACGTTGATAGTTAAACTCTCGCCCAATGTGACGGATATCACAGAGATTGCTCGTGCTGTAGAAGCAGAGGGCGCAGACTGCGTGTCTCTTATCAATACGTTGATGGGAATGGCTGTCAACATAGAGAAACGTTGTAAGACGCTTTCTATCGGTACTGGTGGACTGAGTGGCCCTTGTGTTAAGCCTGTGGCTCTGCGAATGGTCTATCAAGTGGCTAAGTCTGTGAAAATACCTGTTATCGGTCTTGGTGGTATCAGTACAGCTGAGGATGCTATTGAATTCCTGATGTGCGGTGCTCGTGCTATTGAGATTGGTACAGCTAATTTCCTTGATCCTGCTGTGACGATAAAAGTACGCGATGGAATTAGCGATTGGCTTGATAAACACGGCGTTGCTGATGTGAATGATATTGTAGGAGCTATTCAGTAGCTCCTATTTTTTTGCCAAAGATTATAGGTGTTTTCTCTAATATAAAAGAGGTATATTGAGGGAATATCGTAATTTTGCCGCTGAAATTCGACTAAAACTAAAAATATCAATAAAAAAA
>Ga0310696_10003148_pt1 | contig 20872 bp, 21 predicted proteins | sample AusTroGonzalo_MG_4_FD_203885 | JGI IMG/M metagenome (GOLD analysis project Ga0310696, IMG submission 203885) | Bovine rumen microbial communities from tropical cattle in Woodstock, Queensland, Australia - Gonzalo_02 (v2) (version 2) | ecosystem: Host-associated > Mammals > Digestive system >... | reverse complement strand
CAAGTACGACAATATCGTGAGGTTTGACACTCCACCTAAAGGGCGTGTTATAACGCAGGACGTAGTTGACAAGTTCAACCTCACAGCAAAAGAAAAAGCAGAGTTGGTCGATGTTGAGGAAGGGACACTTCTTGATTTTGCTATCCAATCAAAAAGGAGAAGCGTATCTGACTACCTGCGTGATTTGACCGATTTGCAGAACGAGATCAACTCCATCGATGACTACATCAGATCCTTCTGCGACGAAATCAAGTCCGATTGCGGAAAGGGGGGTGACGGCGAATGAAAACCAAGATCGGGAACATCCCCGAGTGGGTGAAAGACGAGGTGTGCAGCGGGATAACCGCGTGCGAGAAATGCCCGTTTGTAAAGATCGAGGCGAACGGTCTGTGCAACTGCCGGAAGCGCGACTACGACGCCTACGAGGACGAGGTCGAGATCGCGGACGAGTATTTTATGGAGGGATAGGACGATGGATGACCTGAAACCGTGTCCGTTTTGCGGAGGGAAAGCAACATTCTTGAAACAGCGGTTTGTTCACATTGAACCGCTATATGCGGTCACTTGCACGAGTTGTGGAGCAAGCACGATGTTCTATCCTACGCTATTCGATGCAGCAGAAAGGTGGAACAGAAGAGTAAACGATAGACGGATGATACGAAAGGGTGAGCGAAGATGCCAAGATACGTCGACGTAGAACCTATAGAGAAGTTCATTACGGACGGGTTGAACGACCAAAAATCTCCGTATGGTTGGGTGGGCGTGAAAATCCTTGCGGAAGTTCACTATGCTCCGACCGCCGACGTAGAACCTGTAGTACATGCACATTGGATTCGTCGACTCCGTGACCACAGAAATGACTACTATGATGTAATGGAGTATCCGTATAGATGTTCTGCGTGTCGAGAAAAGAACAAAGAAGAATCGAAGAGGTGTCCTGAATGCGGCGCTCGAATGGACGAGGAGGCGAAACAATGAAAACGATTCTCTACATCGTCATCTGCGTCCTGTTTGCTCTCGTCCTGTCGGCGGCGACCGTGGGACTAATCATTATAGGGGGTATGCAATAATGAAACAAACATCATTTTTTGACGAAATCTACGTTGACAACTTTGCAGGGGGCGGCGGCGCGTCCACCGGGATCGAACTGGCAACCGGGCAGCCGATCTCAATCGCTATCAACCACGACGAAAGCGCGATAATGATGCACCGTCGTAACCATCCGTGGACGGAACACTACCGCGAGGACGTTTGGATGATCGATCCGGTCAAGGCGTGCCGTGGGCGCCGAGTTCGTCTCGCGTGGTTCTCTCCGGATTGCAAACACTTCTCGCGTGCAAAAGGAGCGGCACTTTGCGATAAGAAGATTCGCGGACTTGCGTGGGTTGTTCTTCGTTGGGCAGGTCTTGTTCGCCCCGACGTCATTATGTTGGAGAACGTGCCGGAGTTTGTCACTTGGGGACCGGTTCGCAAAGGACACCCGGTGAAAAGCAAGGCGGGACAGACTTACCGCAAGTGGAGAAGTCAGTTAGAAGCACTCGGATACAAAATCGAAACCCGCAATCTCTGCGCGGCAGACTACGGTGCGCCGACCATCAGAACGAGGTTCTGTCTCGTAGCGCGGTGCGACGGTCAGCCGATCAAGTTCCCGGAGCGCACGCACGCCCCGCGGAACAGCCCGGAGGTCAAAAGCGGAAAACTGAAACCGTGGAGATCCGCCGCGGAGATCATAGACTGGTCGCTGCCGTGCTTCTCGATCTTCGAGAGTAAAGAGCAGATCAAGGCGAGATACGGCGTCCACGCCATCCGTCCTCTGGCTGACAAAACGCTCCGCCGGATCGCGATGGGGCTGGACAAGTTCGTCCTCAAAAGCGCCGAACCGTACATTATGAGCAACAACGAGAACAATCAACCGCACGGGATGGGCGATCCGGTACCGACGATCACCGCGGGGAACCGGAACTTCCTATGCACTCCGACTCTGATCCAGTATCACAGCGAGAAAACGGCGCAGGGGCGCGGTCAAACGGTACGTGATCCGCTCTGCACGGTAGACGCGTCAAATCGTTACGGGTTGACGTCGGCGTATCTGACCGAATACTTCTCGACCGGGAGACCTCGGACGGTAAAAGAGCCAATGAATACGCTGACCGCACTCGACCGGGACAATCTGACCGTCGTATCGATGACGAAGTTCTTCGGCGGTGTTGTGGGAGCGAAAATGCAGGAACCGTTGCCGACGGTAACTGCGGTCGATCACAATGCGTTGCAAGCCGTCCACCTGGCACATTTCAAGGGAAAAGACAAAGGACAGACGCCGCGCGATCCGCTGATGACCGTGACGGCGACCGACGGACAGTTCGCCGCCATTCAAACCACGATCGTCAAATGGGACGGCAAGCAGGATCTGCATTACTGGGGAGAGGTCCGGGCGCTCCTCAATCGCTTTTGCGGCTATCATCTTTTGGAAGACGAGGTTCTTCTTCTTTCGGTCAACGAGGCATTTTACTTCATCTCGGACATTGGTCTTCGGATGCTCTCGCCGCGGGAACTGTATGACGCAATGGGATTCCCGCACGATTACATCATCGACCGGGACGTCGACGGAAAGCCGATCAGCCGCGCCGCACAGGTTGCGCGTTGCGGGAACGCGGTTTGCCCTGCGATCTCGGAAGCGTTGACGAGAGCAAATCTGCCGGAATGCCCTGCAAAGCGCGTTGGTAGTATGCGTGAGTTGCACAGCCGGATGGCGTAAGAGGGAAAAGGTATGAAAGTCCACTACACGATCCCTCTTACGCCCGTGACGAAGAAGAACTCGCAACGAGTGCTTATCCGGCAGAGCGGCAAACCGTTTGTCGCCCCGTCGGAGCAGTACAAGCGTTACGAGAGCCAAGCGGGGTGGTTTCTCCGCCCCGCACCGCCCAAACCGATTGAGTCTCGCGTCCACATCAAAGCATTGTTCTATATGCCCGACAACCGCGTCGTGGACAGACCGAACCTTGAACAAGCACTTTACGACATCCTTGTAAAGTACAGAATCATCAAAGACGATAACTACAAGATCGTGGCGTCGGGCGACGGGACTCGCGTTTATGTGGATCGGGAGCAGCCGAGGACGGAAATCTATATTGAGGAGTACGAAGAATGAGCGGAAAAGACTGGACGGGCAATCGCAAATCAACCTTTGCAACGCTCGGAGCGAGCAGTCACACGGATCACGACCGGGAGCAAGACGATTTTTACGCGACCGATCCGAAAGCAATAGACTGCTTGCTTTCCGTAGAAAATCCGTCGCCGTTTGTGTGGGAGTGCGCCGCCGGGCAAGGACATCTTGCCGAACGGTTGAAGCAGAACGGCTACAAAGTGTTTGCGTCCGACATCGTTGACCGTGGGTACGCAATCGACAAGAAACAGGATTTTCTGCTCTGCGAAAACCTGCCGCCCGGTTACGAGGACTGTGACGTCATCACAAACCCGCCGTACAAACTGGCGCAGGAGTTCGTTTTGAAGGCGTTGGAACTTGTCAAGACGGGGCGCAAGGTATATATGTTTCTCAAACTTTTGTTTCTTGAGGGAAAAGCGAGATACGCCGAACTGTTCAGCAAGTACCCGCCCCGAACGGTCTGTGTGTTCAGCGAACGCATTATGTGCGCTATGAACGCAGACTTCGATCAGTATTCCGCGTCCGCAACCTGCTATGCGTGGTTTGTATGGGAAAAAGGCAACTACGGAACGACCGAAATCAAATGGCTCTGCTCTGCCGACGATCAAGTGAAAGGGCAAATATCATTTTTTGAAGGAGAACAGCAATGAAAACCAAAGAACCGAAAACCTTATGTACTGACGAATGGGGAACGCTTTACGAGGACTTCGAGGAAAGATCTCGACTTGACGCAGCAGAGACCGTCGTTACCATTGTTGCAAGAGTTGCTCTTGCTCTACTCGCGGTAGTTATCATCAAGTTTTGCGTCTACAATGCAGTCCAAGAGGGAAAGGCAAAGATGACGGAACGAAAGATCGAGCAAGCCATCATCGAGGAACTCAAACTGCAAGCGACCGACCACGGCGTGGACGGAGACGAGTATGTAATCTACCTTTTCCCCGCAGTCGCGGCGAAGAACGAGGTCGCAGACGAGGGCGGGCGGTTTTACCTCGCCTACATCATCGGAAGCGGCACGGACGACGAGGGCGAGTGGCAACTCGTTAAGTACGAACCGGGCGGGAACATCGGCACCTTTGACATACCGTGAGGGGTGAGAGAATGAAACGCGGAGAAATCTATTACATCGACCGGGAGTTCAACGAGGTCGGATCGGAGCAGAGAGCAGGTCGCCCCGCGATCATCGTGTCGAACGATATCGGCAACGAGAACGCGGAGATCGTCGAGGTCGTGTATCTCACGACGCAGCAGAAGAAGGACTTGCCGACGCACGTTGCGATCCGATCCACCAAGTACAAGTCCACCGCCCTCTGCGAGCAGATCACCACAGTTGCCAAGAAGCGGATCGGCGAATACTGTGGGACTTGCACCGACAACGAGATGCAAGCCGTCGAGAACGCGATGCTGATCTCGCTCGGCATCGACTACGGCGACGGGGACTACTACGACGAGGAAGCGGACGCGCCGGACTCGGCAGAACTGGTGAGGGTGACCGCAGAGCGCGATACCTACAAGATACTGTATGAGAGTCTCGTTGAAAAACTCGTCGGCGTGATGAAGAAAGAGAGCGACAAATAATGAGTGCCTTGCCATTGGAACCCGTCACACTTTCGGAAAGGGAGAAGCGCGAATTGCTCGCGGCGGCGCATTCGGGCGACCGGGCTGCGCGCGAACGTCTGATCCTCGGCAATCTCCGGCTTGTGCTTTCGGTGCTTCGGCGGTTTTCTTCGAGGAACGAGAACCCGGACGACCTGTTTTCGGTTGGTGTGATTGGACTTATCAAGGCGATTGATTATTTTAACCTCGATCTTGACGTTCAGTTCTCGACTTACGCTGTCCCGATGATTAACGGAGAGATTATGCGCTATCTGCGAGACAATCACCCCGTAAAGGTGAGCCGCTCCATCTTCGACCGCGCCTACCGCGCGCTATCCGTGCGCGATGAACTGACCCGCAAGACCGGAAGGGCGCCGACAGTCGAAGAGATTGCCCGCGCGCTCGGCGAAGACCTGACGGCGGTTATACAGGCGATGGAAGCACTTGTCGACCCGGTCTCCCTTTACGAATCAGTTTGCGGAGATGGAGAAGACGCGGTTTACATAATCGACCAACTGAAAGACGATAGCGTTTCGGAAGAGGATTGGATCGAGAACATCGCTCTTCGCGAAGCGATTGAACGCCTCGGTCCGCGTGAACGTGAAATCATCCGAAAGCGGTTCTGGGGCGACAAGACACAGATGCAGGTCGCCGCCGAAATGGGAGTTTCGCAAGCGCAAATCTCGCGAATCGAAAAAAGAGCAATCAAACACATCCAGGAGAATATTTGAAAAAAGGAGAAAGAACAATGAGCATTTTGCTTCCTGTCAATCCGCCCTATGCCGGAATGCTTGTGGATGGATTGAAAACGATTGAATGGCGCAGAAAACCGTTGCCGGAAGGAACGGCGTACATCTACGAGACGAAGAAAAAAGGGGGAAGCGGGCTGATTATCGGTGAGGTGTATATTGGAGACAATATAGAGTTTCCTTGTGTGTCGGATATACCTCTAAGATATTTGGACAAGGGAATAATTGACAGTCCCGATATGCGAGACTATATTCCATTCGGGACAGTATATGGAAACGAGGTGCATCTTCCTATCCGATACACTATCCCGCTCCCGTTGAACAGATTTCGGTTGCCCTGCAACTGGAAGTATGACTGTTGCACTTGTAAACTGTGGAACCCGGACAAATACGAAGCGTTCTGCAAGCGAGCCGAACCGCTCACCCGCCCGCCGCAGTCGTGGTGCTACTGTGAAGATTTGAAAGAAGAAACGGTTACGGAAGAAGGGAGCAAGAGCAAATGAGCGTATCAATTACCGAATGTCGAGACTGTCTGGAAGCAATGCGGGAGTTTCCCGACGGGTACTTCGATCTTGCCGTGGTAGATCCGCCGTATGGAATCGGTCTGTGGACGATGAGTTTCGTAAAAGCGGGGGCGGTCAGAGATTCCCGTAAATGCGCCGTCCCAAAGCGGGACTACACCAAGACCGCGAAGTGGGACAAACGACCGGGCAAAGAATACTTTGACGAGTTGTTCCGCGTAAGCAAGAAGCAGATCGTATGGGGCGGTAACTATTTCTCCGATCTGCTCTATCCGTCGCGCAGTTTCATCGTATGGGACAAGAGGTGTTCTGACGAGATGAGCAACTCGTTTGCAGACTGCGAGATCGCGTGGATGAGCGAGGGGATGGGCGTGGCGCGAATGTTTCGGTATGTGTGGAATGGAATGATTCAGGGCAATATGGGCGACAAGGAAGACCGTTTCCACCCCACGCAAAAGCCCGTCGCGCTCTACAAGTGGATTTTTCAGCACTTTGCAAAACCCGGCGACAAGATCCTCGACACGCATTTGGGCAGCGGAAGCAGCCGGATCGCCGCCTACGACGCGGGGCTTGACTTCTACGGTTACGAGATCGACGAGGAATACTTCGCGGCACAGGAGCAACGGTTTTACACCCACACGGCGCAGTTCAGAATCGATTTTGACAACGAGACATAAAAAGAAGCCGGGGCATTCGCCTCGGCTTCTTCTTGCTTACAGTTCTTCGAGCGTTATCACATCCGGCGCCCTCTCCGTGCTGTTGAACTTGTGCAGCAGTTCTCGTTTGTAGTCGAGCAAATAGGTCTCGCGCTGAACCTTCACGTCAGCCGTACTCTTTGCGGACATCGCGGTCGTAGACAGGGAGATCAACTGCAAAATCAGTTTGACGATCGCCGCCGCCGGATCATAGTACACGACCACGGTGATCGTCGTAGCAATGAACGAAAGCAGAAACTTCGGTGCGAGCGTTCCGACGGTTTTGCCCGCGATCTTGATGTTGTACCTCTTCTGATCTCGAACGTCGCCCGCGATCTTATGGTTCGACGCGAGCAAAAAGTCAGAGGAACACTTCTTCGCCTTCTGACGGTTCGCCTTCAGGATCGCCGCCCGATACCGGCGCGGAAGTTGCTTCGTCTTTGCGACGACCTCTTTCCTCGTCTTTCCGTAATACTCGCGCAGATACACGTCGTACCGCACGAACGGCGTGACGATTCGGCGCCGACGCGCCTCCAGTTCGTCGAGCATCTGCTGCTCGATCCACTTCTCGATGTCGGAATAGTCGCGCTCGACCGTGATCCTGCGCTCGTCCTCATACGCTTTGAGGGCGGCTTCGTACTTGTCCGCGTACTTGTCCTCGGCTGTCTTTACGCAGTTAGAGAACACGGAAACGTACATAAAGACCACGAGCAGGCAGAAAATAACCGACGAAACGATATTGTTGACGGTCATCGAGAGCGTTGCGTCCCCACCCGTGACAAAGGTGTATATGATCGTAAAGACCATAATCAGGAACGGAACGCTCATTGCAAAGGCGTTTTTCGCTTTGGATTTCAGCCCGGGCGTGAAAAGGTCATCCATAGATTATTCCCCCGTTTCCAGTTTGTACTTTCTGGCGATCTGTTTCGCCCACAGGAAGAACCCGTCGCCGATCAGAGACCCGATGATCCCGACGAGCGCGATACACTTGATTTCGTGCGAGATCGCCTCCCCGACGAGAAACAGAAGAAACAGGATGATCCAAATCTTCAACGCCGACGGGGATTTGAGAATCCGCTTGACGAACTTCCAGAGCGGGATACAGGCGATCACGATTAGGAACACGCCCGCAAAGGAAATCTGCTTCTTCGGTTCGCCGGCGATAAGCGGAAAGTAGTTGCAGGTCGAAACGATCGGGGGCGCGATGAAGAAGATCAGTCCGAGCATTCTGAGTATAAAGACCTTGCCGTTGGCGGTCATTCGGAATCACCCGACCCCTCGTTTTCCATCATTGCTTTGTCACACTCGGTCTTGTAAAGACGCGCCTGTTCTTTGACAGAATCGGGGAATCGCGCGGTCTCGACCATAAGGCAGAGAAGATTGACGGTCTCCCTATTGATAATCAACTGCGCGTCTTTCTCCGCTTTCACGGAATGCAGGGACTCGGTGAGGTCTTTGAGCATAGGCAGATAGGGTTCGATCTGTTTCAAAAATCCGAGCATCGTCTGCGACATCGCGTCGCTTTTGCCCTCAAGTGACTTTGAGGTAGTGGTCACAGACTGGGCGATCTTTTTGAGGACACGGTCTACGATAGGAAGCAGACCTTTCTTCCACAAGAAGAACAGAACGCCGATGCCCGCAAGAGATGCGCCCGAAAAGATGGCGGCGGCGTGGCTTGAGACAAAGCCCCATACGGCGTCAGCAAAGCCGACCTTTTCTTCGACCGTCTCTGATGCCCCATTTTCTTCGCTCACGGCGATTTCGGGTTCGGGGGCGTTCTCGTCCGCCGCGTCTGCCGAAACGAACAGGCAGAAAGCGGAGCAGAGCGAGAGAACGAGCAGGAGCGCGACAAGGATGCGAATCGTGGTTTTCATCTTCTTTTTCCTTTCTCTGTTCGTTAGAACAGTCCGTTATCTTTCGGGAGCATATACTGCTCCAATGCAACGACGCGTTTCTCAAGGTCGGCGAGTTTCTTTTCCGCTTTCACGGCGCCGTCCGCGAGGGCGCGGAGGATATCGCGCGGGTTTCCATTCGGTGCTTCCATCGTGATTACCCGCCCGGTCATCCGCTCCGTCACGGACATCGTCTTCGCCGACGCAAGGACGGCGGTCTGCACTTTCGTTTTCGCACAACGCACCTCATACGCCGCTTTGCCGACGAACAGCGTCCCGTCGATCAGCCCCTCAAACGCGACGGTCGAGTAGACCGATTCGGGATCGGGTTTGAAGTCGTCAGCCATAAGGGCGACGTTCCCTTTTACTAACCAACGCATTATCGTTTGTTCTCCTTCCTCGTTTGGTAGACCCGGATTCTTTTTGTGCCGTCCCATTACTCGGTTTCTTCCTCAACCCACGTCAAGGTCGGAACGCCGTCCGCAACGACGAGTTTCTGCACATACGTTCCGTCGGTCGTGGGATAGTTCTCGGAAATGACCTTCTTTGCGTCCCATCCGGCAAGCGCGCCGAGCGAGTCGAGGAAATCGACCATTCCGACCGTGTACTTGACGAAATACCCCTGCGGCACGGGAACGGTCTGCGCGGGGTCTTGCGTGAACTCGATCGTGCCGAAATTGTGAACGGGCAGATATCCGTTCTCAAGTTCTCCCGTAAGCCAACCGGGGTTTTCTTCTGGCGTGATCGCAATCGGCGTCTCCAGTTCGTAGATGGTGTTCGTTCCGTCCGTCCATACGTCGGGGTCGTTCTCGTCACCCGATACATACGCGCGCTCGCCGAGGTAGCGAATACCGCCCCCCGCTTGATACGCGACGTCGCACACGTCGCCCTTGCTCCGAAGAGTGATGTTCGGGAGCGTGACCGTCGTTGCCGAGTACGCCTCCCACGGTTCGTTCGGGGTGTCCCACAGAACGTAGAACATCACGTTCTCATAGGTGGTCGCGGTGATCTTCACATAGACCGTCGATGCGCCGAGCGTGATATCCTCTGTCGAAGTGATCTCGGAACTCGTCTTGAGCAGGGTCTTGTTTGCGTCGTACTCCTTGAGATACCCGCCCGCCGTGATCCCGCTCAATTCGTATTCCGTTCCCGGCACGACGCGGATGAACTCGTCAAAGCCGGAGAACTGGTTCTTCTTGCGGGAGATCAGACTCGCGCTCTTGGACGAAATGAGCGTTCCCGCATTATACGCGTAGCGAGTGTTCGGGAACTGCGTCAAAAACGGTTTCGGGTCATACGAAGCGTCCGTGATCCCAAAAGCAATCGTGAGGTCAATGATCTGCAAATCTTCTACGGTCATCGTCTCCCCGACAGGAAGACCGATATTCGCGCCGTAAGTGTCCAGATTTGCATAAAAGTAGATTCGCCCGTTTGCCGTCGTGTTCTTGTTGTACTTCCAAACGATGGTCTTCCGGGTCGTTCCCGCTTCAAGAGCAAACACACCGGGATACCCATACGCGCTACCGTCGTATGTTCTAAACTGTGTGTGTGTCGTTGCGTGGGTAGTAGTTATCGTTGCCGCAATGAGGTAAATATGGTTAGCAGTCCACGGAATGTTGTTGTGCGTAGTGTTCGGGTTGCCGGAAGAGAACGATTGAGAAGCCGATCCCGTTCCCGAAAGAGTCGCTTTGTTGTTGGCAACCGTTGCACCGTCCCACATAGACGAGGTCGCAAACGTCGGGTCTTTGCACAACTGATTCCACTTGATCGCTTTTCCGTGAAGTTCGGTGAACTTCATAAGACCCGACATAATCTCCGCGTCGCCGCCCGTAGTGCCGTACACGATAGGCGGGCAGGAGTTCTCGGCGTCGGCGATCTGCCGGTTCGTGTTGATTTGGTTGGCGAGGTCTGCCTGTTGCGCGTAGGTCGCGCTCTCGGCGTAGTCCGCCTCGGCTACCTTGATTATTCCATCGATGAGTCCCTCGATCAGCGCGTCGATTGCGTCCCCGACCGCTTTCGCGTCTGCTGATTTGCCCGCGGTGTCGAGGTCGTCGTCGATATTGCCGGAGATCGCTTCGGAAACGAAGGACTCGGTCGCGTAGCCGGCAAGGTTGGTTTTGCCTTCAAGCGGACGAAGGACATAGTACCCGATTTGGAGAGTACCCGCCATCAGCGACGCTTCAAACGCCGCGTCGGTTGTGTAGGTGTAGAAAACGGCGGTATCCTCGACAGAGAGAACGCCGACGTCGGGAACGCCGTAAGTGCCGATCAGAAACTTCTGACCGGGTTTATAGGCGGTACTCGCCGCCGAGGACAGAAGACTGACGAGCGCGGAGTAGTTCTCCGCAGCCGTCGCCTGTTCCGCTCCCTCGGCAAGTGCTTTTACGGGCGCGAACTCGGACTGCAAAACGGCGTTGGTGAGGATTGCCCTTACTGCGTCGGCAAGATCGCCGGCGGGAATCCCGCCCGACGGCTTCTGGTACGCCGTGTCCGCTTTTCCGAGCGAGGTCTGCACGGCGGTCGCAAGGTCGGTCGCGGGGATGTCGCCTTCGGGCTTCTCGTACTTTTTGGCGATCTCCGTGACAAGCGCGGCGAGAGCGTCCGCAAGCGACAGAGGATCGTCCGCGGCGGAGTCGCCGAGGTAAACCTGTATGGTATTTGCAAGCGCGTCCGTGTCAACGGCGGGATCAGCGACAAGCGCGTCAACGAGCGCGTTGAAACGCTCTTTCAGCAGATGCCCGTATGCGTCGTACCGCTCCTTCACCTCTTGCGCGGTCAGGTTGTCCCCACCCGAATAAAGCGGGTTGGTCGGTCTGTTCGACAGTTGCGCGACAAGTTTACCGACAAGGTCGGTAGGTTGGATTTTAAGCGCGTTCAGAGCCATTATTTGATCCTCCCGTTCAGTTCAAAATCGTAGGTGATCCGATACAGACCGAACGAAGACCGGAAACCGTTGCTCTCGATCCTGTACCGCTTGTGTACCCACTTGCGGGCGCGTTCTCGTATCTGCACGTTGATATGCTCGTCGCCCGAAAAGTTCACCGCGTCGAGCATCGTCTGCGAAGCGTCGTTCATCGACCCCGTCGCGGCGTTGTCGTTCTTCCACCCGTCGCGGTCGGTGTAGGTCGTGATCTTGTACTTTGAGCCGAGCATTGCTTTAAGGTCTACGACCACCGACCGTCTCACCGTGTCCTTCGTCAAGTTCCCGATCCCGCCGTCATCGTCCGAGGTCTCGACAAACGATTCGATCCTGTGTCCGCAGAAAGTGTACCATTCGGGGCGGAGCAGGAACGGGTATCGGGTCTGTTCGTAGATGTCGGTGTCGTCGATGGGGTTGTCCTCTGCTCTCACCGCGATCTCGGACTCTGCCTGTACGCCCCGCTTGTCGTTGTTGAAGGTCAAGAGGTCGCCGTTGTCCGTGCCGAAGAAAACGCGGTCGTTCGACGCAACCATACAGGTAGCGGGGTGGAACACGGTCGTTCCCTCGACGCTGATTTTCTCGCCCGTCGGAATGATTTGGTAGTAGGTCGGAACGCCGCCGATGGTTTCCCCGGTCGCAACGAGCATCACGCGCGCCTTGTCGGTTTTCGGAGACCAAGTGACGACATACCAGTCGTGATTATCGCTCCAACTGTTCGCCCGAGTATATTCGAGGTACACAGTATATGCCGTTGGCGCGGCTGCTTGTTCGTTCTGCGTTCCGCGCGCCACGACCTTGTATGTTGTGCCGGAGGAGTAATCGAAAATATCTCCGTCAGTTGTGAGAGAATGCGCGTACGCCGTTGACTTGTCCTCGATCTCGGCAACAAGTTTCCCGTCAACGAGTGTGCCGTAGGAGTTCACATAATCGTCCGCGTATTCGTAGCGGTCTGCGTCTCCCGTCCACGACCCGACCGAGTCGATAAAGTACCATTCGTACCCCGCGCCCTGCGTGTATGCGCGAGAGTCGGCGAGGTAAACGTGACCGTTGTTCTTGAACAAGCACCACAGATACCCCTCTGCCTCGGCAAAGACCGCTTGCGTCACGTCCTCAAGGAGCAGTTTGCCGTTGATAAGCGCGGAGCGGTCTCCGAGCGTTCTCTCAAGGTTGACCGCCTGTTTGTCGATACCGATCACGCCGTTTCGGGACATAAAAACGATATCGTCGAGGAAGTTGCACGCCGCGCCCTTGCACCCGATACCGGGCAGACCGCTCTCGACCGTGTAGATGCGCGGGATCAGGTCTTTTTCGGTCGAGAGACCCGAAAGAACGTACATCGTCGGGTCTGTCGCGGAATCGTCTTTCAGCACATAGAGCGCGTTTGCCGACGGGATCATTGCCTTAATCGGCGCGTTGCTCGTTCCGAGGTTGTTGTAGTTCAGAACGCCGAAGTAGGTCGGGTTGTTGTACCCCGTGAGGTCTCTCTGCGAGTAGAACACGGTATTCGGCAGTTCCGGGTTGCCCGCGAGGAAGATACGCTCGTCAAAGGAAGCGCAGATCGTGCAGCCCGCAATCGCGTCATAGGCAGTTCCTTTGTAATCGGGAATGCCCTCGTTGAACGTGGTTCTGTCCTTGTAATCTTCGTAATCCTTGTACGAAGTGAATTGCGTCGCGTCCGATTTGTAAACGATCTCGACTTTGTGCGTCGTTTCTTCCGCGTCCGAAGTGGTATAAGTGAGACTGGACACATAATCTACGCCACCGATCGTTACCGTAGTAACAACAGGGTTTGTAGTGTTTTTGCCGATGGTGACAGAAGTCCCGTCAATCACAAACGACTCAATGTTTTTTAGTTTGTTGGTGCCGCTTGCGAAGTTCTCCGCTTTGACCTTTTCGTGCAAGGTACAAACAACGTCAAACTCTACGGATTCCTCGCTGTACTTCTCCCGGCTTAACAGAGTGAGCATATTCTTCTGCTCATACGGCAAGCCGTTGATGTAGGTGGTGGGGATGTATGCGTTCAACAACTCAACAAAGAACCCGCACTCCAATTCGGTAGTACCGTACAATCCATCATTGACAAAGAACGACGATTCCAAGTCGCTATCATTTGCCCTGCGAACGGTGTATGTGTTTCCGTTGCACAAAATAACGATTGTGTTTTTGTTTTGGATTGCAATAGAAGGCGCGTCGGGCAAAACCGCAAAGGTTCCTTCTTTGTATTGCACCGTTATCGGTTCTCCGGAACCGACATCAACGTACTTGTAATCGCCTTCCTCAACATAGTGAAACGCTTTCCCAATTTCGTTATAAATAATTGGGTCGCCCGGTCGGAAGAAATGCAGTTCTCTCCCGATATGAACTCCGATATAAGTTCCGTCTTGAAAACCGAATGCGCCACCAAAGTCCGTTCCGTTTGATACAACATCAAATCGAAAGATGTTGTTTATTTTTTTTTCGTAGTTATCTTCGTCAAATGTGCCTGCTGCTTCAATCCGATACCCCGGCACGGTCTCAATCGCCACGCCCGACCCGCTCTTGTAGTCTTTCCACACATTTTTCAAGTCGCGGAAGCGGCGGTCGGATGCGAAGATAGGGGCGGTTGAAAAGTCCGCCCCAAGAAAGCCGTTATCTCCGATACGGCGAGTGTATGCTTTTTTGGGGGTGGACGCTGTGTAGTTGATCTCTGCCATTGTCCGTCTCCCCTCTTACCACCCGTTCGTCAGCACGAATCGGCTTGCTTCGGGGTGGTTATATTCACGCGCGAGGATTTCGTTCCGTCGCGCTTCGTATTCGCTTCTGAATTGGTTCGCCTTGCCGGGGTCTTCCTCAAGATAGAGTTTCGACGCCACGAAAAGCGGAAGAAGGTCGCACAGACCTTCGTCGAGGTCGATCACGGTATCCTCTGCCGCGCCGATCTCGTTGACCGTGTAGGTCTCGGGTTTCATTCGGTAGGTCAAAGTGATGTTCGCGTCGTCCGTGTGTTCCACGGCGTACTTGTTCACGCGGACGAATCGGTCGCTCGTCCAAGCGTTCACCGTGATCCCGAACGCCCGCATATCCTCGCTCGCAATGGAGTATGCGTCGAGGCGTTCAAAACGGGGTTTCGCGTCGGCGGTCAAGGCGTTGAAGACGTCAACCGTGCCGTCGGACTGCACGACGCCCGTTGCTTTGAGGTCAATGGTTATTACACCGCGGGCGGGGCGAACCCGAAACAGATCCGCCACGCCACGGTTGATAAGCGCGGGCAACCGAACATCGGTCGCCAAATCGCGCTCAAGCACATCCTCCGCGTCAGAGCCGACCCCGATACCGAGGGCGTTGATATTGTCGATCAGTTCCCGTATGGTCATCGGGGTCGCCTCCTTTGGAGTGGTTGTGAATGGAAATCAGAGCGCGGTCGCGCCGGAAACCGAGGACGCGCTGTCGACGGCGAGCAGAATGTGCTTGTACGTCCCGAAGCCGACCCCGAACCGGCATCTGCCGTTCCAGATGTAGTTCCCGGTGTGGTTGTCCACCCAGTTGGTGACGGTGAGCGGGATGCGGTTGAAGAACAGGTTGCCCGCGAGGTTCTTGTTGGCTTCGCTCGACATAATGGCGACGCGGTCATCCGAGGACTGCCAGCCGGGAAGGATCACGATGTTCCAGTTCCCGTAGTGCAGGTTGATGTCGTTGTAGCCGTTGCCGAGCGCGCCGTCCGAACCGCAGACCTTTTTGGCGATCATTTCGGCGGCGGGACGGTTGCCGGGCAGAATGATCGTGTCGGCGGTGTAACCGAGAGGTTCGCCGTTCTCGTCCTTCATATTGCGGAGTTTGACGGCGAGGGCGGCGAGCGCCTCCTCGAAAACGTTCGACGCAGCGACGCGGTTGCCGCCGGAGGTGTAGTTGAAGATGTCGCCGTAGAAGAAGTTTGCCTGCGTTCCCGACGCGCGAGTTCCACCCCACTTGTGCGAGGAACTGAACAGCGCCAGCCCGTCGGGGGTGGTCAGATCGAGATGTGCTTTTGCGAACACACCGGACGTAGCCGTTCCCTGCGAGATCGCGTACTCGCAGATTTTGTGTTGCGTCTTGTGGTAGGCGCGAGCGAAGTTCTCGGCACGCCGTTTCGCGTCGGAGGCGACGCCGTAGCGGGCGTCTTCCATCATCTGGGCGGTGACGGTGAACTCCTTCATAAACTGGATGTGTTCGATGAACTTCTTGTAGGTCTCCTCGAGGGAGTCGTTCTCCGCGCCTGCGCCCTCCTCGACCGAGGTGAAGACGCCGAACTCGTTCTGCCCGACGACGGTCTCTCCGAACCGGTCGGAACTCTCGACGTTGAACAGCCAGTCGCGGACACCGCCCTGCTTGGTCAGGTTGTCCGACTCGTGCTCGATGATCATTTTGATCGGGGTTTCGAGTTTGCCGATCTGGGCGTTCACAAGCCCCGTGGATTTCGCGTATACGATAGCCATTTCAGTATCTCCTTTCTGTTATTCCGCTTACGCAAGCGGGAAGGTCACGAGGACTTTGTCGCCCGACGCCGCCGCACCGCAGAGGTCGTAGAGCAGAGCGCCGCGAACCGAACTCGAAACGGCGGTCGCCGAAACGCCCGACGCGGTGATCTTGTACTCGCCGCCAACGCCCATCGAGGACGGCGTCGCGGTCATCGGTGCTTCGTACACGTTCCCGGGAAGAATCTCGGAGACGGTGATCGAGGTCGCACCGGAAGCGGCGGCATTCTCGACGATGTGGGTGGCGAGGACGGTGGTGGACGCGGTCAGGGGCGTAACGACGCCCGCCGCGATGTTGACCGGAGTCCCGGCGGCAATGGCTGCCGAGGTCGCGGTGCAGGGAATGGTGTGCGGCTCGGGGACGTTCATACGACCGCCGAGAATCTTGGCAAGAATGAACATTGTTTTTTACTCCTTTGTTTGAATTTTAGGGATTGACTTTTCTGCGCAACTGTTCGATCTCTCTGTCTTTCATACCGGGGAAAAGATTCCGCAAGGTTGTGATTTCCTCGGCGGACATCGAGGTCGCGCTGCCTTTGGTTCTGCTGTGGACGTCGGGTTGAAGGTGACCTTTTCCGCTGGGAGGAGGCGCAGTCCTTCTGATCTTGCTCCCGTTCGTCATACGGAACGCTTCGACGGCGGACTTCTTGCCACTCATAATAAGCAACCGGAAGGTTTCTTCGTCGTCGAGGTCTTTCGGAGTCTTTACGACATCCTTCGTCTCGGGGTACGCCTCGTGAATCTCGGCAAGAAGACCGTCGAAGAACTTCTTCCCCGCGGCTTCACGGCGCTCCGCCTCGGACATCGTGTGTTCTCTGTCGTAAAGTGCGGCTTTTTCCTCGGTCGTGAGTTCGTCGGATTCAAGACGCTTTTTCGCGTCTGCCTCGTCCTCACCGGGTTCTGCGACCATTTCCGCAACGGAACGGAAACCGTTTTCCTTTGCGTATTTTTCGACCGCAGCGAGGTATCTCGCCGTCACACGCTCCTCTTTCGAGGGAATCGCGGGTTTTACCGGCTCTTGCGAAGGTTTTCCCTCGCCTGCTTTGTTGGCATCTGCGGTTGCCTGTGATTCGGCATCCGCTTCGTCATCCTCGCTATCGTAGTCCGTTTCTCCCGAATCATCGCCCTCGTCGTCATCGGCGTCGTTTTCTTCGACGCCGGTGGATTCTCCGGCGGTGTCGTCGTCGGCGTCGTTTTCTTCGACGCCGGTGGATTCTCCGGCGGTGTCGTCGTCGGCATCGTCGGATTCGGTTTCTGCGCTTGCTCCGCGTCCGTTCTGGGGGAGGATTTCGGCGAGTCCGTTGAGTGCGCTTGTGAGTTCATCGTCGATAGAAGCACTCTCATTGGCGTTCACCGAAGCGTTGTTCTTGTCTGCGTCAGCCATCGTCGATCACCCTCACTTTCCGTTCCGAAGGTCTTTGCCTTTGGATGCGGTGATCTTGACGACCTTCTTCGTCTCTTTTTCGAGACTGGGAGCAGCGATCTTGCCACCCTTGTTGTTCTGGTACGGATTCTTCTTCGCCATTGTCGGTTTCCCCTTTCTTATTATTCTTTTCCTATACCATAGCCGTTCTATGGTTGTCAATCTACCTATATCATAGGCAGATTGGAAAAGTCAACACTTATGATACAGCGTTTTTAATCCGCGAATGTCATAAGCAGTTCCTTCTTCCGTTCTGCGGGGAGGGAAGACGCCTTGATTGCCTTCTTCGCCTCGTCCGCATAGCCGGAATAGCCGGAGTAGTACATCAGCAACGCGATCTGCGATTTCGACAGTCCCGATCCTTTGAGATAAGCGAGTATTTTCTTCTTCTTGTCCGCGCCGGAGTAGTACCGCACGGTCATATAGTAGTTGTAATACTCGTCCCAAGAGACGCCGAGTTCATTGAGCGTAGACGCCTTGTCGTACACGTTCACGTTGTACTCTTTCAGCGCGTACTCCGAACCGTAGGTCAGGCGGTTTGCCTCGGCATAGACCATCTTTTTCGAGGTGTCGTTTTTGTACTGTGTCGCTTCACCCTCGCTGCCGTAAAGTTTCACGACCTGCCCGCCAAACGTAACAGCGTATTTCCCGAGGTCGGATTTTGTGAGACCGTATTGCTTCGCGTTCTTCTGCGTGATCTGCTCGACCGAGTAATTCTTCTCGATGGCAATCGCGTCTTTGACGTTCTCGGCGTAACCCTTCGCATCCTGCAAAGCAGTTTTGTAGAGTTGGTTGACCATCGCACGAACCGCGCTCGCCTGTTTGACCTTTTCCTTGTTGGAGAGGGACGAATCCGCGTTGATGGCTTTGACCTCCTTAAACAGTTCGGACGCCGCGCTCTTGGTTTCGTCAAGGCGCTTCTTCAGATAGTATGCTTCGGCGTCTCCGCCGTTTGCCTTGTACATCGTCTTGTCGTACAGGTCGTAGAACCGGGATGACAGGTTGGACGAGGTATTCGGATCAACGGTGAAGTTGTAGGAGACAACGCCCTTCGTACCTGCGGGGGTGGTGGTCGGGAGCAGGATGTCGCCAATCACGCCCGTATATTGATCGAGCAGATAGTTGACTTTTTTCGGCGACAGACCGAAGTGAGAGGTGAACTGTCCGATCCAAACCGAGATGCGCGAGGTGTTTTCGTCGTAGCGGTCTTTCACGGCGTAGTTTTGCAGGGACATTGACTCAATTGCCGTACCGTACCACGTTTTGTTGTTCGCCACATCGACGAACGGAGAAGCGATATGCCGGGCAACGTTTTGCGCCGGGGTGATCTGGTCGAGGACATTCTTGCCGTAGTCTTTCCAGTCCACGTCCTCGCCCATCAGTTCCTTGTACGAACGGTTGTAAAGACCGGAAATCGTGGAGACAACACGACCTCTCGGCAGTTTGAGCCACGTGCCGCCGATTTTGAACAGATAGTTATTCTCTTTGATTCTGTCCTGCATATCTTTGTATTCGTCGTCGTCGCCGTACATTGCGTTCGACAAAACCATCGGTATGATCGCAAGAAGAACCGCTTTGATAAGCAGGGAGGCAAGCGCCTTGTTGTTTTTTATGCCGTTCTCGGTAAACAGCCGGATCACGCGGTCAAGACCCTGCACGGCGGGGTTGAGGAACGGAGACACGGTAGAGTTAAGTACGCGAACGAGCGTACCGCTTCTGCCAAAGTTGACCGTTACGTCCGCAGCATTCAGCAGAGCCGTCTGCACCGTACCGCCGTGTTTGCGGGTAAGGCAATACTCGGTAAATCTCGGGAGCGCCTCGGTCAAGGTGTTGAAGTTCTTGATATGCTGAAACGCTCCTGCGACACCCTCCGCCTTTTCAAGAGAAGATTTGCCCCTCTTGGCATACTGCCCGAATTCATCGGAGAACAGGGAAGACTCAAGACCGCCGTTTGCAAGGAACTCCGTCCACATATCGTTGTACTTGCCGGAGAGCATCATCTCGGCGTTCTTGCGATACTCGTTGAGGTACTCGAACAGCCCAAACTGCGTCTGCAAAGAACCGTCTTGCAGGTCGCGGGCGATGTTCTTGATGCCAAAGAACGGATTCCAGTTCGTGACGATTTTTTTGAACGTGTCGTTGATCTTTTTCGACGCCTGAACAATCCAGAAGTTAGACTCGGTGGAACGAAGCCCGGCGAGGTCAGAAACGCCCGTGTAGATACGGTCGGTCACGCCCATCGTAACGAGCGATCCGTCTTTGTAGAAAGTGATCTCGTTCTTTACGTTGTCGTGTTCGTCTTTGAACTTGCGGAACAGTTCTGTTGGATCGGGTGCGGAATCGGGATCGGCGAGGTAGTCTCTTTCCATCTGCCGAAGTTCCTTTGCCCGCTTCTGGGATTCCGTTCCTTTGACAACGTTGACATCGTCGGCAGTCGCGTAAATCTCGCCCAGAAGAATGTTCAGTTTCGCTGCCTTGATAGTGCTTTCGATTTGCGCGATATAGTTGGAGAACGGATCAAAGGTTCTGTGGTCGCTTTCCGTCGCCGTTCTCAATCCTCTGTTGACCTCAAGGCTGTTTGATCCCTGCGCGGCGCCTTTCCCGACGCCGTTAGATTCCATCGGCTTCATCGGAATATAGTGCGGATATCTCTTGCGCAGTTCATCGGCGAGTTTCTGCGAAAGCAAGCCGGACTGAACCCTGATGTCAAGCATAACCGAATTGAACTGCACGAGTTCGTCTGCGGCTGCCTTGAAATCGGGATTCTTCCTCTCAAACTCCGCGACGTCCGCTTTCATCTGTGCGACGCTGACGGACGAATAGGGGTTCTTTCCAACCGCCTCGCGCTCGATGGCGTTCAAAGTCGAGTAGTAGGTGGAGAAATCCTTGAAGCGTTTCCCGGCAAGTTCGCCGCCCTCGGCGACGAAGGTCACCTTTTCTCCGGTTTTCTCGTCGTATCCCTCGCATACTTCACCTTTCGTTGCGAGGAACGGTTCAAGAATCGGAAGCAGACCTCTCGCACGGACGTCACCGTTCATATCGCTCAAAGCGATGGAAACCGCGTTGAAAGCGTGTGACCGGGCGGAACGGGCAAACTGCGTGTAAGCGCCCGCTTGTCGCTTCGACATCCCACCGCGAATGAGTTGGTTTTCCACCGCCTGTTGCGCGTTGACCGTCAAAATCTTTGCCGACTCGATCATATTGTCAATGGCTTTACGGAACGCCGTTCTGTTGATCTCGCCGTTTTTAAACTTTTGAACGATAGATTCTTTCGGTTTTCTCGCGCGAAGAACGACTCGCTCGCTTGCGGACATCGGCGAGTAGCGGATGTCGGTCTCGCGGGTCACGGGGGAGGGGGAAAGTGAACTTTTTTCGCCAGAGGGGTTGACATTTGAGACGTTTTGAGATATACTATTCGCAGGAACA
>Ga0310696_10003147_pt1 | contig 20874 bp, 19 predicted proteins | sample AusTroGonzalo_MG_4_FD_203885 | JGI IMG/M metagenome (GOLD analysis project Ga0310696, IMG submission 203885) | Bovine rumen microbial communities from tropical cattle in Woodstock, Queensland, Australia - Gonzalo_02 (v2) (version 2) | ecosystem: Host-associated > Mammals > Digestive system >... | reverse complement strand
ATCATTCTTCATTCACATTGAACGTCACTGGAATCATATAGCGGCAGCGGACAGGTTTCCCCATGTTCATGCCGGGCTGCCATTTGGGCATGTTGCGGACAACCCGCAGCACTTCCTCGTCGCATAATGGATGTAATGGCACTTTTGTCTTGATTTCGCTGAGGCTTCCGTCCCTTTCCACCACAAATTCCACGAGGACAGTCCCTTTCACACCCGAATTCCGCGCCTGCTCTGGAAATTTCACCTCTTTCACAAGATATTCGTTCATTGCGTCGTGTCCACCGGGAAATTGCGGTTCCACCTCCGTGAAAAGCATTGCAGGATCGTCACCATCATCTGGTAGCGGAAAACCACCGTCATCATCTTTGATGATACCATGTGGATATTCATCTGGATATTCATCGAGGATAAATGAATCTACTATAAAAACGGTGAAATCAGCCAGCATCCGTGCCCCCACAGACGAATAAGCCACAATATTTTTGAAGGTCACGGAAGTATTTGTTGGCGATGTTTCAATTATCTGCTGAACACACTGAGGAATGGTGTCGCCCAGACAAATACTGTCCACCACCATCTTGCCATCGCGAATGATGTTGATTCGGTACGAAATAACCTCCCAACTGATTTGATAGATGAAATCCTCCCACGTTGTTGTGCTCAATTTCGGAGGGAATAATATGTCGCTCGGCCAATGAGCCCCATCACGAACATTCCTGCCGACAAAGGGTATGGGATCAGGCACTTTGCAGACTCTAAACTTGGAAGTGCCAATCTCTTTATTTGACTTGTTGTTGAAAATGGTTACGGTCACAGTCTTTCCCACCTCTTTGTCAGACATTTGCAAGTAATAGACATTACCCTCGCCTTTTTCAACACTCCCAGCGGAAACAGTGAGAATCACGTTCTCTGGATTTGCATCCGTCCGCACCATAATCGGAGTGGGGATACCGGCATAGACAACCGTGGATTTCATCGGCTCCACGAAACCGATTTTCTGTGCACTCGCGCCGTGTATCAGTAGCAGCGAGATGACAAAAACAGCAAATGGTTTCACATCCATAATTGCGGAATTACTGCCGCGAAAATACAACTTTTTTAATTTCTGTGATGCAAAAATTTCTGAAAGATTGCAGAACGGCATCCTCGGAAATGCAAGCAAACAAACTCACTCAGTTTGATATCATGCGGGCTTAGCGTGCAGAATGCACGCAATCCTAATAACCCCATACTAAGCAACGCAGTTGCGCAGTGTGGGGTCGGCGATGCACGTGTGCGGTTGCGTGCCAGAGGCACGCAACTACTCGATTAACAAATAGTTGCGTGTTTTCAACACGCCATCAGAGCACCGCAGCCGCTGCCTCCCCACACTGCGCTCCACTTCATTGCGCTTATGTGGGGTTACTAAGATATCGTGCCTCTGGCACGCAGCGTCCAATGCTCCAATCCTTTCCAATACAGAACAATGCATCAACTCTCCGCCCTGAGCTGCTTCACATACGGAATGTAGCGGCCCAAATCTTTGCAGCAGAAGTATCCGGTGAACCTCCGAAGATTATCAATAATGACGATTTTGTTGTAGAAATATAAGAGAGGGAAATAATAGGTCTCACCGTCATTCAGCTCCACGAACAAAAACGACGGATTCGACAAATCACGGGTAAAACCCACACTCTGAATCTGTTCCCAACCAAAATGCGATACTTTATCGAAATCCTTTTGGCTGAAATCTCTCTTAAATCCTTCCTTGAAATTCAACGCACCGCCAAAAGTCAATCCATCAGGAGCTATGGTGATGAAACCGTTTTTTTGCCGATGCATCGTCACCGAGAAGAAAACCGGCAGAGGCAACAAAAACAAGGGAACGAGCAAACCCAACCATGATCCTAAAAGATTGAGCTCTTTCATAATGAACAGAGACATCACCAAACCCATCACCACGCCCGCTACCGCCACCCCGAAACGACCTTTCAACGTATAAGTGTACGTTCTTCTTGGGGCGGACTCAACGGGAAACTTGCTTGATTCAGAATTCATCGTCTCACAAACAATTATGAATTATGAATTATAAATTGCCTTCTCGCTCGCGAGCATCAGCGCCCCGAACACCAGCAACCCGTTGACAATCAGTAACTCATAGCCGAACTTATAGCCGAAGAGCCATTGCTGGGAGTGCGTGGCCAAGACGTAGCAGAACGCAGGGATGGCGAGGGCGATGACCGGTACCAACCAGCGGCGCTGCTTAGGGATTTCGCGTTTGGTGAACATGCCGAACGCAAACAAACCCAAAATCGGGCCGTATGTGTAGGACGCCACCATGAAGATGATGCGGATGAGCGCGTCGTTGTGGTGGTTCGCCACGATGATGATGACCATCAGGAAGAGCGCGGAAATCACCAAGTGGACAATGCGGCGCACGTTAATCTGCTGTTTCTCAGACGGGAAGCGTTTCTCGATGTTGAGCAGGTCGTAACAGACCGTGGTGGTGAGTGCCGTAAACGTGCCGTCCGCACTGGAGAAGCCCGCCGAAATAAGACCGAATACGAAGACCAAGGCTCCCACCTTGCCCAAGTAGTTGAAGGCAATCTCTGGATAGATGCGGTCGGTCGGGAACTGGCTGACATCCACGCCGTTGCGCTGCGCGAAAACGAGCAACATGCCGCCCAGCAGCAGGAACAGGATGTTGACGACCACCAAGATGCAGGTAAACGAGAACATATTGCGCTGAGACTCCCGTAACGACTTGCAGGAGAGGTTCTTCTGCATCATGTCCTGGTCCAGACCCGTCATGGAGATGGTAATGAACATGCCGCCGATGATCTGCTTCAGAAAGTAGCTGTTGTTGCGCCAGTCGGTGTTGAAGACAGTGCGGACATCGGTGCCGTCCTTGCCAACGGTGGCCATCTGCGCCCACAAGTCGCTGAATGAACCGCTCATGTTGCGCATAATCACTACAATCGTAATCACTAATGCGCCAATGAGAAACGTGGTCTGCAGCATGTCGGTCCACACCACCGTCTTGATGCCGCCTCTGAACGTGTAGAGCAGGATGATGGCAATCATCACGATGGCCGTGGCCCAAATCGGAATGTTCCATCCATCGAAGACGAATATCTGCAATACAAAGATAACCAGATACATACGCAGTGCCGATCCGAGCAGCCGCGACAGGAAGAAGAACAAGGCACCGGTTTTGTGCGCCTCGTTGCCGATGCGCTTGCCGAGGTATTCGTAAATGGAAGTCACGTTGAGCCGGTAATAGAGCGGCAAAAGCAGAAATCCAATCACGATGTAGCCGAGAATGTAACCGAAAACGACACCGAGGTAGGTGAACTGGGTGGTATAGACGTCGCCGGGCACGGACATGAACGTCACGCCCGACAGCGAACTGCCGATCATACCGTAAGCCACCACAAACCAGGGTGACTTACGGTTACCGGTAAAATATGTCATCTTGTCCGTCTTGCGGGAGGTAATCCCCGTAATCACGAACAGCATCACCACGTAAAGGGCGAAGAAGGTGAAGATAAAACCTTGCACTTGTTTGTTCTTTTATTCTAACTTTTTATACTTGCACCTAATTAAAGGCTGTTGGCTATTAGCTTTTAGCTGTTGGCCAACTACTAACTGCTAACTACTAACTACTAACTATTTTACGCGCCGGGTTTCCCAAGCAACCGAAACATATTCTTCTTATACGCCTCCACACCGGGCTGGTCGAACGGGTTCACATCGAGCATGTAACCGCTTACGGCACAGCTCATTTCGAAGAAGTAGATGAGTTCGCCGAGGTGGTATTCGTTGATTTCCGGGACGGTGATGCAGAGGTTCGGCACCTGACCATCGACGTGCGCGAGACACGTGCCCTTGCGCGCGATCTGGTTGATTTCGTGGATGGTGCGGTGTTGCAGGTAGTTCAGATTGTCGAGGTTCTCGGCATCGTCGGGAATAGCGACACGATGGTGCGCGTTCTCCACGGCCAACACCGTCTCGAAGATCTGGCGCGTGCCCTCCTGGATGTACTGACCCAACGAGTGCAGGTCGGTGGAGAAGATGGCACCGGCGGGGAAGATGCCCTTGTGCTCCTTGCCTTCGCTCTCACCGAAGAGCTGCTTGAACCACTCGATGAAGTAGAAGAGCTGCGGCTCGAAAGAGGTGAGCAATTCCACCTTCAATCCCTTCTCGTAGAGAATGTTACGGATGGCCGCATATTGCAGAACGGGGTTCTGGTCGTATTTCGGGTTCTCCGCCACGAACTTCTGCATGTCCTTCGCGCCTTGCAGCAGCTGACGGATGTTGAAGCCTGCCATCGCGATGGGCAGCAAGCCCACGGGAGTGAGCACGGAGTAACGGCCGCCCACGTCATCGGGAATCACGAAGGTGGGATAGCCTTCTTTGTCGGCGAGGGTTTTCAGGGCGCCGCGGGCCTTGTCGGTGATAGCGGCGATGCGCTGTTTGGCGCCTTCCACGCCGTATTTCTGCTCGCAGTGCTGTTTCAGGATTCGGAACGCCAAGGCGGGCTCGGTGGTCGTGCCCGACTTGGAAATCACTACCACGGAGTAGTCGTTGGTGTCGAGAACGCCCAGTAAATCATGGAGATAATCCTCGCTGATGTTGTTGCCGGCATAGAGGATATGCGGGAATTTGCCCTTCACGTAAGGTGCGAAAGCGTTTTGCAGGGCCTCGATGACGGCGCGTGCACCAAGGTAAGAACCGCCGATGCCCACCACCACAACCACCTCCGAAAGGGCGGCCATGCGGGCGGCGCACTGCTCGATATTGGCGATTTCAGCCTCGGCGACATCGTTCGGTAAGGTCACCCAACCGAGGAAATCGTTGCCGCGGCCGGTCTTGTTCAGCGCGGTCTGCAACGCGGCTTCCGCCTGCGGTTTCAGGTTCTCAATCTGTTGATTCTCAACAGCAAAAGCTGCATCTTGTGAATTGAATTTGATATTCATAACGGTATATTTTAACGTATAATTGCTTGGTTTTAGAGACGGCAAAGATACAATTTTTATTGGGTTAAAAGGTCGCGAGGTAATAAGCTTACAAGCCGGTTGTGTGGGTTCCCCTTTTTGCGATATCCACGGATTTGTACCTCGCAAAACCAGTTCATACAGTAAACCCCACAACTCATACATTTCCCCTGTTAGAAGGGTTCTTGGTGTTTTGACAATAGTTATTTTTGCCGCCACTTTCATTGGGAAAGAGCCTTTTTTTTCAAACAAACAGTTCAAAAACATTACCATTATGGAAAAGACAGAGGAAATTAAGCAAGAAGTCAATGCGACAAACGCGGCCGAGTTGCAGCAGCCGGAAGTTCAAAAGGAGAACGAGTCGGCAGAAACGTCCGAACAGCAGCTGAAGAAAGGACACCACCTGGGACGGGTCATCTTTATTCTGGTTATCGCAGCCGTGGTCGGGGTCTCGGCGTGGCAGCTCTACAAGTCGCACCACCAAGAAGACGAGTATGGCTACGAATACGGGGAGGAACCCTCCTACGGCTATGTGTCCTACTCGAACGGGGTCAGCAACATTGTCAACCCGGACAGCCGTGAGGTTATCGTCAAGGACATCGACTGGTGTCACTACTGCGGCGAAAGCGACGAGGATCCTATCGTCCTTTTCGCGAAAAACGGGAAGCGGGGATACTGCAACATCGTGACGAACGAAGTCATTGTGCAACCCAACACCTACACGCGGGCATGGATTTTCTCGGAAGGGCTGGCCGCCGTGGAGAAGGACGGGTACATCGGTTTTGTGAACACGAACGGCGATGTGGCCATCAACTTCAAATACTCCTATCGCGGCAACCCGCTCTCGGATTTTGTGTTCCACAACGGATATTGCGTGGTAGCGGATTCGTCTAACCGGATCGGGGTCATCGATAAGAAGGGCCGTTGGGTCATCAAGCCGTGCTACGACCATATTGAATTGGCCAAGAATTACGCCATCGTCTATAACGACGGGGATTTCAAGAAACAGGTTGACTTCGAGGGGAATGTCTTGCAGGAGGGTATCATCGACGATATCTACGACATCTATTATGATGTGAAATACATCGACGCTCAGACGGGGGAGCCCAAGGTTGGAAGTGCGAAGAACAACGACTTTTACGAATACCGCGTCGGCTATTACTCCGGCCTTATCGACAGCAAGGGCACGATCATCACCCCGCCCATCTACACCGACATTTCCAGCCTGACCCCCACTTTGTTCACGGCGCGGTTGCAGGACTGGACTTCCATCGTGATTATCGACCAGAAAGGACACGTGCTGTCAACCGTTTCGAAATAAGAGGGAAGGATTAGGTTCCAAGTTCCAGGTTTCAGGTTTCAGGTTTAACTTTAAACTTGAAACCTGAAATATAAAAAAGTGTATCTTCGCGTTGGCAAAAAAATAGTTTGCAAGAGTTATATAAAACACTAATAAACAAGAAGATATGTCAAGGAATGTAAGATGCCTCATTATCGGTTCCGGTCCTGCTGGGTACATGGCCGGCGTTTATACGGCGCGTGCCGACCTCAAACCTCTGCTCATCGAAGGAATGCAGCAGGGCGGTCAGCTGACCATCACCAACGAAGTGGAGAATTTCCCGGGATTTCCGGGCGGTGCCGGTGGTCCGGTCATCATGGACAAGCTGCGCGAACAGGCGCTGAAACTGGGTGTGGAAATGCAGCCCAAGATGGTGACGAAAGTCGATTTCAGTTCGCGTCCGTTCCACTGCCAACTGGATGACGGTGAGGAGGTTGTCGCGGAGACGGTCATCGTGGCCACGGGTGCGAGTGCGCGTTGGCTGCACCTGCCCGGCGAGGACGAATTCCGTGGCTTCGGGGTCTCCACCTGCGCCACCTGCGACGGCAATTTCTTCCGCAACAAGACCACCGTGGTCATCGGCGGCGGCGACACCGCGTTGGAGGATGCCCTTTACCTCTCCCAACTCTGTACGAAAGTCTATATCGTGCACCGTCGTGACCAGTTCCGGGGTACCGTGGCCTTGCAGAAGAGTGTGCTGGCCACCCCAAACATCGAGGTCGTTTGGAGCCACGTGCCTGTGGAAATCCTCGGCGAGCAGAAAGGGTTCATCAAGAAGGTTACGGGCCTGAAGGTGAAGCACGCGCAAACCGGTGAGGAGCGCACCTTGGAAGTCGATGGCGTGTTCGAAGCCATCGGCGTGGTGCCGACTACCGAACTCTTTGTTGGACAGCTGGATATGAACGAGCAAGGCTATATCGTCACGCGGCCCGACAGCACGAAGACCAACGTCGAGGGCGTGTTCGCCGCTGGCGACGTGCAGGATCCCGTCTATCGTCAGGCTGTTATCGCCGCCGGTACCGGCAGCATGGCGGGAATCGAGGCGTCGCGGTTTTTGATGGAGAATTAGGATGCCAACGGCGTAATGGTGAAAGAAGTCAGCGCTTCCCTAAAAAATCGTATCTTTGCCGCCCGAAAAAAACGAACCTTAAGCCTTTAATGAGTAGCATTTTACTTATCGGAGATATTGTGGGTTACGGCAACTTGGGCATGTCCGTGATGTCGCCCATCCTGTCGCATCTTGGATATGGGATTTACCGCCTTCCGTCTTCCATGGTTTCCAACAACTTCTGTTATGGCAGGTTCGCCGTGCTCGACACCACGGACTACATGCGCCAGAGCATTGAGATTTGGGAGGAACAGGGCTTTACGGTGGATGCCGTCTGCACCGGCTACCTCGTTTCGGATGAGCAGGCGCGGTTGGTGGCGGACTATTGTCGCCGGCTGAAGTCGCGGGGCACGTTCATCTTCGTTGATCCCATCATGGCCGACGATGGCAAGCTCTACAACGGCGCGACGACGAAGACGGTGGACTACATGCGGCGTGTATGTGAAATCGCGGATGTGATTGTCCCCAACTTTACGGAGGCTAAGTTTTTGGCAAACAAATATTTGGATAGAGAATCGCTTTCAGAGGAGGAAGCTCGCGATTTGATTATGACCTTGCATCGTTTAGGGAATATTTCGGTGGTCATCTCCAGCATGGTGATTGACGAACAGCCCTGCACGATGATGTACGACAAGCTTACGGAAGTGTTTAAAGTACTGCCATATAAGATGATAGATGCGCAGTTCTCAGGGACAGGCGATGTTTTTTCCTCCGTGTTGATTGGGAAATACATGCAAGGGTGCGAGTTGTCTACGGCAGTGAAAGTGGCAATGGATTTTGTCTCGAAGATGATTGAAGAGTGCCGCCACTATGCAAACCCCGACAACGGCATCCCGATTGAGCGTCATTTTGATGATTTGAGTGCAATTTTTTAGATATTCTTTTTCTTAAACAGAATCTAGATAGGGTAGGGGCGAATGATTATTCGCCCCTACATTATTTATGCATTCCCTCCAACCACTCCAGCGTGAAATTGTAAAACACCATTTCGTAATGGTCGCCGCCCTTGGGGTCTTCTTCTACGTACATGCCAATAGTGCCGTCGGGGAGGATGCAGAGGGAGGAGTAGGCGGAGTTGTAGGGCACAATCACTCGTCCGATGGTCCAGTTTTTGCCCTCGTCGTAGCTGAGCATCACCGCCACTTTTTCCCGCTTGTCGCCTAAAGGTAGGGAGTGGAGCAGCACGCTGGTGCCGTCCTGCCGGTCGTAGCGGATAATGTCGCCGTTGCAGGCTGGTGCGGCAGGGAAATTCGTCGCAAAGGCAGTGTCGCGCCAGGTAACGCCGCCGTCCTCGGAGATGTTGAACCACCGTTCGCCTTGATGGCGGATGCTCATCAGGATGCGGCCGTCGCGGAGTTCCACGACTTTGGCCTCGTCACCGCCCTTGCAGGCACGTTGCGAGCATTGCCAGGTCTCGCCGTTGTCGTCGGAGTAGAGCACATAGTCGTTGGCCGACCACGCCTCGCCCTCACGCACCGCCGCCACGAACATAATCCGGCCCGTGGAGGTGAGCAGTCCGTTGCCGGAGGCGCAGAAGGCACCCCACCATTGACGGCGCACGGAATCGGTGCAGTCAGGACCGTAAAGGTAGTGGGTGATATCGACGGCGGGCGACCAAGAGCGTCCGTTGTCGGTACTGCGACGGCAGTAGATACGGAGCGGCTCGTTGGGTCGTGACTGCCAAAAGCCGACCCCGCCGGGATAGACGGCGATGAGTCCGCCCTCTTCGCGGGTGTGCGCCAACGCGCAGTCGCCGAACCCTTTCCCTTTGCCTCTGCCGACCGCGAGGAACTGCGGCCCCGACCAGGAAAGACCACCGTTCATACTGTGGTTTAGGATGATGTCGATGTCCTCGGGCAGGTCCGCATTACTGAACTTCCGGCGGTCGGCGGCGGTTACCAAGCTGCCGTCCTTGGCCGTGATGACAGCGGGAATGCGGTAGAATTGCGAGTCGAAGTCGCCAGGACGATACAACACCCTTCTGCGAAGCAAAATCTCTCGTTCGGTGTGTATATCTATGGAATAGGTTCCTTTATTTGTTTGTAATTGTATTAGTGTTAAACAAATACTATTCCCTTCCTTCGCTGAATCGGTAATGTCTGCGGTGATCCAAAGGTAGGAGGTATCCGTTTTGATGCGATAGTGTAGCGGGATGCGGATATCATCCGACATGGCAGGATCTAGGTTGCAAATCAGCACGGTTTGAAGTGAATTTGGCTTTTGGGGAGCAGGATCATAGGTGGTGTTTTCTTGTAAAACGCTTTGCGGTCCGATGCGTGTGGGCTCTGGTAAATTTTCGGTGGTAAGAACCTCAATGATGCGAATATCCTTGCGGTCGGTGCCATGCAGGTTCACGGTCAAGGTCTCCAACTGAGTCTCTTCGGTATCATTGCCACGCACAACCATTACGCGCATCAGCACCTCGCGGTGATTGGAGCGTCCAGTCATGCGCGTGTCAGGCGTAACGGAGACGCGCAGTCCGCCGCCGTTTTGCGCAGCGCATGTCAGAACTGAGACTGCGAACAGCATTAGTGCCAGCAGGGTAGTGTGTTTCATCGTGGTTTGTCTTTGAGGTGAACTTTTTGTTAATTGTGCTGCAAAAATAACAATATTTTCTGAATAGGAATCTGACAAAATGAGAACGTATCATTACTCGGTTTTTTGTATTTTTGCCGCTCTATATAAAACACCCGTCAATGAAAAAATCATTTGTCCTCCTTGTCCTGCTCTCCATCGTGCTGATAGGCTTTTCCCAAGTCAAATTGGATTATTCCGCCAAACCGAAATCTGAAGCCAAAGGCTATTCCGTCAAGGGACTTTCGGCGGCGAGTGCATGCTTCTTACTCGAGTTGCAACAAGAGGAAGCGACCACCGACCGTGCCGAGAAAGAGGCCATGTATGCAAAATTGCAAAACAGATACGGCATTGTACAAAACAAAGTGTCTGCTTTACTGATACTTGCCGAAAACGTCACCCCCGAGGATCTCGCGACCTACGGCGTGCAGGTGAACAACTCGGCAGGCGGAATCTACACGGCCACGATTCCCGTCAACCGTTTTGCGGAGTTCGCGGCATCGGGACTTTGCGAAAGCATTGATGTGGGCGAGCAAATGAAGCCGCATTTAGACAATGCTCGCGAGAATCTGGGTATCAACTTGATTCATTCCGGCATGTACCTGCCTCACGGTTACGACGGCACTGGCGTGGTGGTAGGCATTATCGACATGGGATTTGAGTTTTGTCACCCGGCATTTTACAATGCCAACGGTGACTTCCGTGTGAAGCGCGTATGGAACCAATTTGACAGCACTGGCACACCTCCAACAGGGTACAGCTACGGTGCGGAATACACGACAGAAGCCCAAATGCAGGCCGTAAAGAGGGATACGGTGTCCCAGACGCACGCCACCCACGTGGCAGGAATCGCTGCCGGCTGCGGTGCTCCATCCGGAGACGGCACCACCTACAAAGGCATTGCCTCCAATGCGGATTTGGTATTCGTGTGCACCACACTGGAAGAGCCCCACATTTTGGATGCCATCGCCTATATTCACCATTATGCACAGTCGGTGGGCAAACCCTGCGTCATCAACATGAGTTTCGGAAGCATTCTCGGACCTCACGATGGCACTGCTGACCGTGATCGTTTTGTCACTTCATACATGGAGCAAAACAGTGACAGTTTAGTGCTGGTGGCTTCTGGGGGCAATGAAAGAAACAAGGAACTACATCTTGAAAAACAGTTCAATCCAGAAGACACCATCCTTGTCACTAATTTGAATTTTGAGAAGCACTTGAATGTGAGAACTAGCGTGGATATATGGAGCGAAAAGGTTTTCAGTGTGGCGCTGACCCGGATCGACACCGCTACGAATCTTCAGAATGACTTCACGGGCTTTTTCACTACGGGTACCGTAAGCGACACCGTAATAGAAACGATGCTTTTGGCAAGTAACCAAAACCCTTTGCAATGCACAATCAAATTGTCCCCCGTGTCACCCTACAATAACCGCTACCATACTCAAATCTATATTAATTCCGAGGGGTATGTTCCATACGCAACTACGGTGATTCTCACTATACGCTGTGATAGTGTCTCACAAGTTCATGCTTGGTGCAAGAACTTCACATTCACCCATATAGATGATGTGAACGAGACGGTAGGTGGTGACGACAACTATACGATGTCCGGCTTTGGTGTCAACTCAGATGCGGTGATTTCCGTGGGCTCCTACGTCACAAAGCTCAGCTACACCACTTACACCGGAGCTAATAAGCATACACAAGGAAGCGTCCTCGGAGAGATTTCCTCCTTCTCGTCGAAAGGACCCACAGTGGACGGGCGAGTGAAGCCTGACATAGCGGCTCCCGGCCAGGTGATTGTCGCACCCTACAACCGCTATGCCACAGCAGGAACAAATACGCTGGTGGACACCATCGTTTGGAACGACTCCATTGAACAGTACGGTTCTTTGTCGGGCACCTCCATGTCTTGTCCAATGGTGACGGGCATCGTGGCCTTGTGGATGCAGGAGAATCCCTCGTTGGGCGCGGACTCTGTGCGCGCCATCCTGCACAGTACCGCCCGCAATGACCAGCTCACCGGCAATGCGGTCACCAATCCGAATAACACGTGGGGACACGGGAAGGTGAATGCCTTTGGAGGTCTGCCAACTACCACTCCCCTCTACCTCATTACCGCATCGCCTGAAGTAGATGGAACCGGCAGCGTGAGTGGCTCTGGTGTGGTGCCGGCAGGCACGCACACCCTCACCGCCACCCCAAGCCAGAATCACGTTTTTGTGGCATGGGGGGACGGCAACACCGACAATCCCCGCACGGTGACCATCACCTGCGACACTTTCTTTGTGGCCACTTTCAACACAATAGATTACAATGATTGCGACACAATCGCAGATTTCCCGTGGACTCCCACGTTCGACGCAGAATTCATTTGCTGGAAACGAATTGATGCCGACGGTGACGGCCAAAACTGGGAAAAATCGTTCCTTGGCGTTTCCTCCTCAGTCGGTGGGGAGACTGTTGCCACTACCGACAACTGGCTCGTCAGCCCTGCCATTGAGGTGAATCAGCACTTGAAAGCGAAGATATCTGCATACATTTCCAACGAACCAGGCTCGCAAGATTGCTCCTTTTTGTTATCCACTTCTGGCAGCGAAATATCGGATTTCACCCATGTGCTCGCCACCCATACCTTTGCAACATCCGAAGAAGTAGAACTTTCGTCATTGTTGGATGAGTTTCTGGGACAGACTGTGCGTCTGGCGGTGCGCCATCACAACTGCAACACTTCCTTTGCCATGTTGATCTTAAATGACTTCACCATCGAGGTGATGGAAGACTCCGTTTCGGTTCCCTCCTACGCGGATAATTCGAGATACTCATGGACCACCCAAGGACTGCAGCTCAACATCTCCAATGCCGAAGGACATTCTTTGCAGATTTACGACCTCACCGGCCGTCTGGTGGTGAGCAGTCCCTCCGCAGACGGCAGCTATCGTTTGCCTTCCGCGGGGATGTACATTGTTCGGGTCGATGGGTTCAAGCCGAGGAAGGTCATGGTGATGCGGTAGGAGATGGCATGATTAACGTATTTTGGGGATCCCGAGCTGTTTGCATATCGCGTCAGCCAGCTCCTCGTCGATGTCGGCGTGCCTCGGAAGGGTCGTCTTCATTTTTTGTATTTTTGCACCTTCAAAGCAAAATACAATGTCCCAAGGAAAATCCACATGCAAGGTCCTAAAAGAGGTACGGCGGAAAATCGCCGATGCCAACGGCATCCTGTTGGAAGAGCGCGAGTGTACGCACAAGGGCGACTGCGCGGGCACGTGCCCCTACTGCGAGTCGGAAGTCCGATACCTCGAACGCGAACTCTCCAAACGCAAGAGCCTCGGCAAGGCCGTCGCGGTGGCGGGCATCGCGATGGCGGCGGTGACGATGGCGGGCTGCGCGACATCCGAACCGGTGAGTACGAACTCCGATAATGCCTCAAAGACTTCCATTGAATCTCTTTTGTCGGATAATGAATTTGGAAATGATAGCTCAGAGGTGGTGATAGGCATGGTAGATGATGATTTTTCCTTACTCAATCGTCTGCAAAAGGAGGAACCCATGCCGAAATCAATTGAAGGATATGAAGACGCCTCTTTCCCGGAAGAATATGGCACTCCGGCCTCGTGGCTGCGAAGCAAGTTGCCGGAGTTCAACACCTACATTCAACAACCTCGCATGGATGAGGTCAAGATTCGCTTTTTTGTGGAGACAGACGGACGTGTGTCGAGTGTGATGATTGTGGATTATAAAGATGAGGTTGGCATGGCGGACGGGAATTTTTTAGATGCTGTTAACAAGGCTATGCTCTCGATGCCGCATTGGAATCCCGCTTCGATCAAGGGCAAGCCCGTCTCCGCATTGATGACGATCAATGTAAGGGATCTGCGATAAATCGCTCCTCAAACAAGATGTTTCCGTAATTCCACTAACGTCTCTTTTGCCAGCTCCAGATCGTGGCCGGCGTTGATGAATACTTTCGGGTGCTCCTCGTCGGTGGTGTTTAATATGATTTCGAACTTTTCGGGGAAAGCGAAGTCTTGGACTTTGTAAAGGGGCCGCTCATCGCGGTGAAAAGTCATATCCGTGATACTTGTCTTGTCGATTTTCAGCCCGTTATAGATGAGGAATCCATTGCCGTCAGTGCCGCCGTGATCGTAGATCAACACAGTGCTGTCGGGTGACATTCCCTGCGTACCGTCGGTGACGAGGGTGGCGGAGGGCTCGCCGTATTGTTCCACCATCTTTTCCACAGTCGGGGCATCAGCTGTCTCCGGCTGCTCTGCAACCCCTTCTTTTTCGGCCTCTCGCTTTCTGCGATTACGTTCCACGAGCAGCTCCCATATAATCAAAAGGGCTGTGCTGAAAAGGGCTGCTTTCACCAGTTTGAAGGCCTCAAAGCCTGTCGCACCGTCGAAATCCATGAGGACATATATGACGAAGAAAATAGCCCAAATGGCGATGTAGTGGGGAATGGTTTTTCGCATAGTCGGAATGGGTTTTGATGTTTCTGCAAAAATAATATTTTTTGCTATTTATCTGTCATGAATATGAAAAACACGAGTTGCTGCCCACCAATAATGAATTCAAAAAAAATGTATCTTTGCATTTTGAAAAGTTTGTAACATGAAACCCAAAAAATATAAAAAGCCAGAACAGAAGAGCCATGCGGTTGAAGAGCCTTCCGTTGCGTATGGAGCAAGCACTTTGAACGACTCCACCTTGACAATGGATTCAGACTGTGAAACTTCTCCCGACACCAAGAATACCGCCAGTCGTGTTTCTCCGAACGCACATACCTCCGAGGAAATGAAAGCAGCGCTTCACAATCTCATTGACAAGATTGAGGTCGGTGAAGCAGCCTTCCATTCCAATGAAGAGGTGCTCTCAAGTATTCGCGATCGATATGGTTTATGAGATAATATGGCTTGATGAAGCCCGAACTTCACTTGATGCCGAGATGGAATATGTGTATGCCGAATAGACTGGCAAAAGTGTTAGGGCTGGAAGAATAGAGGCGATAGTAGTGTTGCATATTTTTTGTATTTTCGCCCCGAAACAACAACCACAATGTACCGAGGCAAATCCACATGCAAGGTGTTGAAGGAGGTACGGCGGAAAATCGCCGATGCCAACGGCGTCCTGTTGGAAGAGCGCGAGTGCACCCACAAGGGCGACTGCGCGGGCACGTGCCCCTACTGCGAGGCGGAGGTCCGCTACCTCGAACGCGAACTCTCCAAACGCAATAGCCTCGGCAAGGCTGTCGCGGTGGCGGGCATCGCGATGGCGGCGGTGATGCCTGCGGTGGCACAAACTCCCGAAACATCCAATCCCACAGTCACTTCTCGCAATGCCTCCAGTCACAAAGACGCGAGCCAGCAGCTGCCGTCGAAAACCTGCAGCACGTACCAAATGCCTGGCATCGTACCAGAAAGCGATACCAGTTCCACATCATCATCTAATAGTGATATTGTGCCGCCCGACACTTTAGATGAACCACCGATAATGGGACTGGCCGTGCGATTTATTGATAGTGATCTCTATTGGCAGTTCCCGTCAAACCAAGGTACACTGAAGTCCTACTTACGAAAACAGTTGAAAAAAGATCCGGAACTTAGGAGATGGTTGCGCAAGAAAATTACTGAGCAATTACGTGATGAATCCAGGGAAGATATTTTCACGGTGGAATTCAACACATTGGGAGAGGTGTTCGGATTGCACATGAATTTTGACATCTCCAAGTATGAGGACCGGCGGGAGTTTGAAAAGTTGTATCAGATTTTTATGGAAATGCCTCCGTGGGAACCTTACTATAACGTAGAACAGCACAAGTATTACGTACGGCAGAGGATTCCTGTTCAAGTTTTGAGGTGATTTATACCCGCGTCACCGTCCCCGTCACAAAATCCACCTGAAACACCATCCTCTCCACGCCGTTCGTCACACATACCAGCGGGGCGCGGAGCACAGAGTTGTAGCGGGCGGCCTGGTCGGCGACCTTTTGCGTGAGCTTTATGTGCGGGGCTTTGCACTCGACCATCATCCACGGTTGCAGGTCGTCGCCGAAGACTACCAAGTCGTAACGCTGCGTCATCCCGTTGACCGTCACGGCGTGTTCCACTGAGAGGTGTGAGAGCGGCAACTGCTTGACGTTCAGTAAATAGAGGATGAAGACCTGCCGCACGTGCTCCTCGGGCGTCATCACCACCCATTTCTGCCGCACCGGGTCGAAAACCTCCTTCCGCGAATCGTTTTCCCGTATCTTAAGCGTATAAGCCATTTAGCCAAAATTATTTATTCCGACGTTGGAAACGTCGTCTACTAACCCAACTTCGCCTTATATGAGGCATAGTCGCCCGGCTGCGCCAACATCTCGAAGTTGCCGTCCGTGTGGATGACCCCGATAGCGGGATGCGCCACCCCGTTGAAGAAGGTGGTCTTCACCATCGTGTAGTGAATCATGTCGTCGAAAACGATGCGGTCGCCGAGCTCCAGCGGCTCGGGGAAAGCGAAATCGCCCATGCCGATGAAGTCGCCGGCCAGACAGGAACAGCCGCCCAAGCGATAGATGTGCTTGCTGTTCTCGTTGGGTTCGGTGGCGCCGAGGACCGTCGGTTTGTAGGGCATCTCCAAGCAGTCGGGCATGTGGCAGGCGAAAGAGACGTTGAGCATCGCGATTTTGATGCCCTTGTTCTCCACGATGTCTTCCACGGTGGAGGTGAGCACGCCGGTCTGCCAGCCCACCGCCTCGCCCGGTTCGAGGATGACCTCCTCCAGGTTGGGGTAGCGGCTGCGGAAGTCCTGCAGCAGCCCAATGAGGTGCGGGATGTCGTAGTCGGCGCGGGTGATGTGGTGACCGCCGCCCATGTTGAACCATTTGCACTGCTTGATGAGGTCGCCGAACCTCTCTTCCGCCGCTTTTAGGCAGCGTTCGAGAGCGTAGCTGTCGTTCTCGCAAAGCACGTGGAAGTGCAGACCCTCAATGTCTTCGGGCAGCGTGTCGGGCATGTCCTCGCGCAGGATGCCCAAGCGCGAACCCGGCACGGCGGGGTTGTAGAGGTCGGTCTCGATTTCCGAGTATTCGGGGTTGATGCGCAGACCCAAACTCACCTTCTTGGGGAAGGCGGCGGCGCGGTCGTGAAACCGGTCGTACTGAGTTAACGAGTTGAATGTCAGGTGGCTGCTGTACATCAGCAACTGCTCGAAGTCTTGGTCGGTATAGACGGGTGCGTAGGTGTGCGCCTCGCAACCCATCTCTTCGGCGATGAGCCGCGCCTCGTTCAGGGAGCTGGCAGTTGCGCCACCGAGGTACTCGGCGATGAGTGGGAACGACGGCCAGAAGGCGTATCCCTTGAGCGCACAGATGATGCGCACGCCGGCCTCTTTCTGCACGAGGTCCAGCAGTTGCAGGTTCGCTAACAAAGCCTCCTCCGAGAGGATGTAGCAAGGGGAAGGGTAATTATCGTATTGCATATTTGAAACTATAAACTATCAACTATAAACCGTAAACTGTAAACTGTAAACCGTAAACTGTAAACCGTAAACCGTAAACCGTAAACCAATCACGCGGCGAAAGTACGATTTTTTTTTGTCGGATTTGAGTTGGTTATAAAAATGCTATATTTGCGGCGTTTTTGAATTGCAGTGTATGAAGACAATCACGTTGGAAACCCAGATGCGCGTGTATGACGGACGCGAGGAACTGCCCAATGATTTGCGCGAGCTGTTGCGCCACGCAGAGGAGGCCGCGACTCGCGCGTACGCGAAGTACTCCCATTTCCAGGTCGGTGCGGCCATCCTGATGAACAACGGTCAGGTGGTCACCGGGAGCAACCAAGAGAATGCGGTATATCCGTGCGGGCTCTGCGCCGAGCGCACCGCCGCCTTCGCCGCCTCGTCCATGTATCCCGAGGTGCCGTTCAACAAGATCGTGATAACCGCCATCAACCCCGACGAGCCCCTCAAAGAGCCCGTTTCGCCTTGCGGAAGTTGTCGGCAGGTGTTGTTCGAGTACGAGCAGAAGTTCGGACACCCGTTGGAGGTCATCCTTGCCGGTCAGGAAGGCCCCATCTACCACTTCCAGAGCGTGGCGCACCTGCTGCCGTACACCTTCCACGCCGGATTCCTCCCGAAATAACACTAACCCTATATTAATCACCAAATCAACAAGTTATGAAAAAATTAATGGTTATCATTTGTGCAGTTGTCGCCGTCTTCGGCATGACATCTTGTAAGTCTTCTTCTCCGTCTGACACGGTCAACGCTTATTTCAAAGCCCTTCAGGCCTGCGACTACGAGAAAGCCCTCTCCTATACGGACATTGCCGACCCGGAAGAGGTTCAGAAACAGGTTGAGAAATTCAAGACTTATGAAGTCAAAGTCGTTGATTTCGAAGTCCTCTCGGAAACGATTTCCGAAGATGGGGGAAGTGCCGAGGTGGAGGTGAAGAGCACCCAGACATCGGCGTTCAATTCCAATCCTCAAGAGGATACCAAAAAAATGAGTTTAGTGAAGGTGGACGGCAAGTGGAAAATCCATGTGTAGACTTTCCTTTTTAATCTACAAAGGTAGAAATAGCTTTCGGGTTGTTTCTACCTTTTTCTTATTTATCTGTCTGGTTTTCAGTGGCTGCCACCGCAGTCTGCCGGTTGAGGAATATCAGTTGCCCGACACGGTGAGGTTGCAGAGTGGCGATTTGGTTTTCCGTGCAGGAATCAGCAAGGAGAGTCGCGCCGTCACGGCGGTGGACAGAAAAAGCATGTACACGCATGTGGGGATGTTAGTCTGGACGGACGGTGGTTGGCGGGTGCTGCATGCTGTGCCGAGTGAGCGAGCCTCCAAACAGGAGGAGGACAGTGTGAAGTTCGAACCCATCGGCACGTTTTTCCGTAGCGACCGTGCCGAGAAGGGCGGTGTTTACCGCTATCCCGTCAGTCCCGAAGACACGTTGCGACTGCTTGAACGCGCCTTGGCCACATACGCCCGGCACCCGCTATTCGACAACTTGTTTGATGCGGAGGACACCACCGCATTCTATTGTACGGAGTTGGTGTACTTTCTTTATCAACAGGTTATGCAGACGGATCTTTCCGAAGGTCGTCGGCACAATCTTCCGCTATTCCCGAATCTGATTTTCTGTTCAGATGTTTTTCAAAATGACAGTTTGAAGGAGGTTTTCGCTTTTGAGCGATGATAAATCTTCCGTTGACGGATACAAAAAGCCGCGTGCATCATCGGATACACGCGGCTTTTCTTACGTTTTGTATTTCGCGTCTTACGACTTATTTCTTCACAAACTTCGTGGTGACGCTGCTCTTGCCGTCGCTCAGGCGCAGAAAATAGTTTCCAGTGGCGAGGTGGGCGGCGTTCACACTGATCTGGTTGTCTTCGACGGGCTGTGTCATCACGAGCTTGCCGTTGAGGTCGTAAACGGCCATTTCGCTCACGCGGAAAGCGTCGGTGCGAAGGGTGACGGTCAGCTGATCGGTGACGGGGTTCGGATATACCACCACGTCGTTCTCTGTGAGATACTGCGGCAGACCCGTGCCGAGGTCCGCTCCAACACGCGGAATGAGATAGTATTCTGAATAGGAAATTTTGTTCACACCCGTAAGATTCACCGGGGTGGAGGGAACAGTCTCTCCCGTGATGCCCACCACGTTGTAGAAGTGGACCCACAAGCCGTTGCCAGTCTGACCGTTCTGGGTGAGGGTGTATTTCTTGCCGTTTTCAAAAACATTGCTGGTGGTGAGCGGGTTGATGGTCACTTGCTCCATGCGGATGAGCTCGCTCTGGTGGGCGTTCATGTAGTTGACATCCTGCAGCTCCGAGAGGGTGACGGTGAGCGGGGTGACATCGTTGTAGATGGAGATGGCGGGGGCGTTGAACTCCTCCGTGACGGCGAATTGCAGCAGACCGTAGTAGTCGGTGAGCGTTCCGTATATGCCAGTGATTTCGTCACCAGTTTCCAATGCGCTGACTACCTTGTTGTTGGGGTCGTCAATGACGATGGCGCCGGTGGCATCCTGGATGAAGATTTGGTGACGGTAGCTGTTGTTGATGCCCGTGACAATCACGTTTCCGGTGAGTTTGTAGACGTCGTGGCCGAAGTGGGAATTGTTCGGGTCAAGGGCATCGGTCCATTTGGCGCGGAGCGCGGCGATGTTCGCCACCTGGAACTCCGGGTCGACACCATAGGTGAAAGTGACCGTGTCAGGGGTCATCACGTTGCCTTCCGCATCAGCCACATTGTTGACAATCAGCGTGTAAGTGTTGCCTTCGGAAAGGGCAGGGGAGACCGCCAATGTGACCACGCTGCCGTTGAGGGTGGCCGAGGTCACAGCGATGTTGTTGTCCAAAGCGTAGTTGCCTGCATTCTGAGCCGTGGCGGGATCGAGGACTTCGTTGAAGGAGACGGCCAGGGTGCCGTTGTCTGGGGTCACACCGGTAACGACGGGACCGATGGTGTCAGGGCCGGCAGACTGCGAGGTGATGACGATGTTGTCAAGGAAGAAACGGGCTTTGGAAGCCTGGTAGCTCTTGAACTTGACAGTTGTCGCCGAGGTGCCGCCGGTGAAAGTCAAGGTGTAGGTGTTGAACTGGGTAGTACTCAGACCGTCCACGAGATAGTCCGCCCCGTTGACTTCCACGTACATTCTGGTTTGGTCGTTATTCCAAGCCTTGAGGTCGAAAGTAACGGAAAATCCGCCGTTGTTGCCTGAGAGGTCGAGGGCGGGTGTCATGATGAAGCCGCCTTCCGAACTTTTGCCGACTCTCACTTTTTGAGTGCTGGAATATACCCAGTCGCCGGTCCACCCCGGAACCTGGGTGTAGTTGTCCAGATGGAGGGCTATGGACGTGTTGGTGTCGGCAACACCGGA
>Ga0310696_10003145_pt1 | contig 20875 bp, 14 predicted proteins | sample AusTroGonzalo_MG_4_FD_203885 | JGI IMG/M metagenome (GOLD analysis project Ga0310696, IMG submission 203885) | Bovine rumen microbial communities from tropical cattle in Woodstock, Queensland, Australia - Gonzalo_02 (v2) (version 2) | ecosystem: Host-associated > Mammals > Digestive system >... | reverse complement strand
AATGCTTATATTTGGGCAAATAAACCACATTATGAATCCTTTTTACCTGATTCCGCATACTCCAGAACCCTATTTTTGTGACCGTAAGAAGGAGACGGAAGATATCATTCGTCTTCTTGATAATGGGGCAAACGTGACCCTGATATCGCCTCGCAGATATGGAAAAACCGGCCTGATTTATCACGTATTTGATAAGCTTTCGGAGAGAAAAAAGGCGCCGGAACTGTTTTATGTGGATATCTATTCCACTAATAATGTGGATGATTTCCTGGCTGTTTTTGCCGAATCAATTGCCAGGGTACTGAAGAAGGAATCCCTTGTAAAATCGTTCCTGAATTTTTTGGGGCGCATTCGGCCTATTATCAGTCAGGATCCCTTCAGCGGAGAGCCCAAGTTTTCCTTCACCCTTGACACGGACTCGGATCGTCGCTATTCTTTGAAGGCTTTGCTGGATTACCTGGAGAGTCGGCCTGCCAAAGTGATTGTAGCCATTGACGAATTCCAGCAAATCCGTAACTATGAGGGGATGTCCATGGAAGCGCTCCTCCGGACGTATATTCAACCTCTGATAAATGTACGGTTCATCTTTTCCGGAAGCCGCAAACATGTGATGGCCGATATGTTTACCTCCGAGAAAAGTCCATTCTATGAGAGTGCGGCGCCCTATTCCCTGGATAAGATTGACCGTGAGGTGTATGCAAAGTTCATTACCGAACAGTTCAAAAAACAGAAGAAAAGTATCACGATGGAGGCTGTGGATTACATTCTGGACTGGACCCGCTGCCATACTTTCTATACGCAGTCTTTGTGCAACCGGGTGTTTTCTGCCGCCAAAGAAGAGGCTGGCCTAGTAGATGTTCTGGTAGTTGTCGACTCTATTCTGAAAGAAAGCAGCGATACTTTCTTGGAGCGTCGCGCCCTGCTCACTCCCAAGCAATGGAAGTTCCTTATAGCCATTGCCAGAGAAGGGGAGGTGAGCGAACCCACCAGCGCTGCTTTTTTGCAGAAGTATAGCCTTGGTGCCCCCTCTACTGTCGCGCGGCTCCTGACAGCGCTCACTGAGAAAGAGTTGCTACTGGAGACAAAGACACTGGCAGGGAACTCCTATTGTGTGTATAATGTGTTCTTCTCCAGGTGGTTGGAGAGGTTGTGATTGGTAATGAGATGCCGGAGTTGGAAGGGAGAGGATTGGATTTTGATTTCGCATTTTGCGTTACTTATATTTAAATTATTTAGCTTTAAATAATTCAATTATAGATATTGAGAGGGCAATTGTTTTTGTTTCCAACAGACTGCTGGAAAATTGGGTGAAGATGGAGTATTAAAAGCACCTATATATGAATACATTTCTTTACATTCTGCCCCTTGCCGATAATTCCGGTCAATGGCAAGTGAGTCTAGCTGTTATAACACTTATTGCGGGAGCTGCCGCTGTTGTTTTCGAGGCCATTAGAACATGGAATAATCGTTTCGATCAATGTGCCGATAAAATCAATGACGCCAACAATGAGATGGCTCAACTTTCTTCTGCAGTTCAGCTTCGTTACTACATTAACCGGAGATACTTTCTTTTCTTCTCTCATTCAAAAGAAGCAATCAGTATCATTTGCACGGCCCTAAAGCATCGTAAGGCAGGACGTCTTCAGAAAACGCTGGGAGATAGTTTGTCGTACGTCAAACACGCAAACGGACTTGACCTTCAGGAAACAAACCTCCACTTTATAAGCATCAAGCCCAAGAATCGGATAAAATATGAGATAAACGGGAAAAAGAGGTACAATTCAAGATGTATAGATCTCCGAAGTGCTGATTTATATCGGGCCGATGCCTCTGAGAGCACTATCTGCAATGTGAATTTTGACAGAGCAGTTTTCTATGATACACTACTCTATGGGACATCATTCCACAATTGCTCTTTTCGCGGAGCAACTTTTTATGAATCGGATCTTCGTGAAGTCAAGTTTTACGCATGCGACTTGACCGGGGCGAATTTTGATGGAGCCAAGCGTCTATCCCAAGCATTCGTATCTGAAAAGGAGAAAGTGGAGAAAGCACCTAAAGAACAACTTCTCCTTTATCTTGACAAGGACGGGATCTTCGGTCATAAACGGGAAGAGATCGTATATGCAGACAAGGGGCGGAATATGAAAGTCTTTCTCAGTAAGCTGGGCAGCATGGATATTCAGAAAAACATGGATCGAATGGCAATTCAGAACGACTTCGAAACAAACTACGCGATATCCTTTGACTGCATTGAGCGGAACGAATACAGGGATTCTGGCCAGTTGAACATGATTCAAGATACTATGTCGCACTGTAGCGGAGTTGTTGTGTTGGCATTTGCTCATATGAAAGTGCTCTCTGGTGAAATACGTAAACCAAAAGAGGACCAGATGGAGTCGCTAAGCAATGCACTTTGTCCCTCTCCGTGGATGCAGATTGAGACGGCATTTGCCCGTTCTCTTGGTCTTCCTTGCTTAATTATCTCTGAGGATGATGGGCTGCTAAGAAATGGGATTTTTGATGAGGCTGTTGTGCAGAACGATCCGAGCATGTTCTTTGTTAAATTCTCGAATGGTGGATTTGGCAATGAAGATCGGTTGATTGTCAAAGAGTGGGTCCGGGCTGTTGAAGCGTCTAAAAACTAATAGATAACAACAATAATGAGGAAGAAGGAGGATGTGGAGACATTCAAGTTGGATGGGAAGAAGGGGAAGATAGGGTTTTAAGACTAATAAAACGAAATATGATGAAACGCATATTTATCACTCTTATTGCTATCCTTAGCATTGGCTTTAAGACTGGGGCTCAAGCGCCGCAAGTCCCCGTCGATTCAACCAATATCCAGATTCTTAACGAGTTGCGTGAAATTAAGGTTATCCAGGATTCGACATTCAAGCAAAGGCAGGAGGCCATTGCCAATAGACAAAGAAATGCATCAAAAGATGGCGATACTACTAAAGTTAAATCTGACGTCGATTTATTGTCAATCATTGAAAGTAATACTCACCAACATCCCAAGAAGGATGGTTGGAATCTATATGGATGGGTCGCTTTCATCGTCGCTTTAATTTCACTTATTGTAGCAGGAATCACCCTATGGGCTCAAAAACAGACTGAAAAGCACACACAAAATGCGCCTATCTCAGCCCAAATCGGCCAGTTCAAAGATTTAACAAGGCATTTGTATAGGAATTTAGTATGTACAAGTGCCGCAATTGCCAGTTATAGAAACAAGAATAATAAATTGCCCAATAGGGCTGAAACGGATACTAAATACGAGGCTTATCCTTCTGAGAGCAACTTTAATAAGCTCAAGACTATGCCGGACGATGTCATTCTAGACATTGATGTTGACGAAAGGACTTATGAGCATTTACATGAACTTCGGGTGTTGCTACGTAATTACAACATTGAAGTAGATGTCGCATCCAGCCATATTTCTAATCCTACAGTATGGGATAAAGCAATAAAACAAGATTTTGATAATCTTTTATTTAAACCGCTTCATTTGGTAAAAGCTGCTTTTGAACCGGAATCTTTATTGATGTCGGCGGATAGCGGTCTTTTGTCTCTTCCCGACAGAAGTATTATGATACTGATAGAAGAACACTTTGAGAAACTTATGAGTAAGAGTAATTTTAATTCTTTGGGAGGGAATTGCGCTCAAGAGTATCTCAAATCTTTCTTCGGACCGGTGCAAGGAAAGAAATTCACCGCATCGTCGAAGAATGCCATTGTGCAATCAGCAAAAGATGCATACAAGACTATGATTGACTCAAAGAATAGTCTCTGGCGTTCACTGAATAATTTGGCCCAGTCTGGTTTGGAATTGTATGGCTCAAGTATTACAACCAAATCTGGAAAAGACTATTTGGTCTCTATCAGTAAAGAATCTTTTATTAATTATCTTGAATCGCGCAATGCTGAAATCTGTTCTGACATCAATAAACTAATTAAACAAAACAAATGTAAGCTATTCTGGGCTAAATTATTTGCTGCCATTTGGCTGTTCAATCGCGAAAAGTATAAAAGAGAGGTTAAGGTACTAAATGCGTCTTCAGGAAAACTTGAAAAGCAACTTAAGTCGCTTCAGGAAAAGAAACTCGTGAAATTTGTCAATGCTTTATCCTCAGTACCGACTGAGGACGGATACAAATCGTTTTCTGAAATGGAACCCGTCAATTATGATGTAAAGAAGAAGGAAAACGTTTCTTATGAGGAACTGTACAATTCAATAAAGCCATATTTGGCATTTATAAATCAAGATGTTTGGATGTTTAATGATATGCTGTATGTTATGCTTGCCGTTGACGCGTCAATTGAGGTCAACAGAATAGGGATGGTAAACTATGAGTAAATTTTATCTCCATTTTTTTCTTCTCTTTCTTATTCTCGGGTGCAGTCATAGGAATGACACATATACGATTCTCGTCTCCATGGATGCCTTCCGCTGGGACTACCCGGATGTGGTAGATACTCCTGGACTGAATGGGATTGCAGCCGATGGCGTTCGCTGCGTTATGGAGCCGTCATATCCATCATCCACATTCCCGAACCATTACACCATCGCAACTGGCCTGGTTCCGGACCACAATGGAATTGTCAATGGCTCTTTCTGGAATCAAGATACCCAGAAGACCTTCTCAATGGGGGACAGCCTGACACGTTATAACCCCGAATACTATCTTGGAGAGCCAATCTGGGTAACAGCGGAGAAAGCAGGATTAAAGACGGCAAGCATCTACTGGGTTGGGTCGGATGTCCCCATTCAAGGAGTTTTACCCACTTACGCTTATCCCTGGTGGGAAAAGCCTCATCTGACATTTGAGGAGCGTGCTAATGAAACCGTGCGGTTGTTATCACTTCCAAAGAAGGACCGTCCTCGGCTGGTTATGCTCTATTTTGACGAACCGGATGAGACCAGTCATAACTATGGGCCCTTTGCCCCGGAAACGCAGGCCATCATACATCGGCTCGATTCAATTGTCGGCAATATGTATCGTCAGCTAAGAGCGCTTCCGCATGGAGACAAAATAAACATTATCGTGACAGCCGATCATGGAATGACCGAGATTAGCAACGATAGGTTTATTGATTGGGATGATTATCTGAAGCCGTCTTGGTATGAGCACATCGTTGGCACAAATCCAACGAACATTTACGCTAATGCGAGCTGCATAGATTCCATTATGGTGGCGCTTAACGGAGTAGAACACATCAGTGTGTGGAAACATGGTGAGGTTCCGGAAGAATTGAATTACGGCACATCTAATCGTTGTGGCGATGTAATTGTCGCTCCTGACCTTGGCTGGCAGTTTGCAGCTAGCCCCAAAAACAAGTTGGGCGCACATGGCTATTCCCCAAAAGAGAAGGATATGCAGGTCATTTTCATTGCTTCAGGTCCGTATTTCAAGACAACCGAGAGCAAGACAGAGAATGCAGCATTTCAGAATGTCGACCTCTATCCAATGCTTTCTAACATGCTTGGCATTCAATCCGCAGACACGGATGGAGATTTACGAAGGACCAGTACCATACGACAATAATTAACAAATTTTTAACCGCATCATTTATGATACACGTAATTAGCGCAGAATATTATCTCATTGCGCCATTTCGCATCAATGATTGGAGTTCATTTAGCACCAATCTGCCCAACATATGGAAACCTTCTCATAGTTATAATGAACGTTCTATAAAAGAACACGTTGCTAATTATTTAGGATATATGGAGTCTTCTTATAACTCTCTATTATCATCTGGGATTGCATATGAGGGGGATCTACAAAGCAGTAATGATAAAAATCTGACATCATGGAAGGGCACCATTACTCTTTGTACTGCTGATGGGGAAGAGCATCCCAAGGCAAAACAATTGTTATCACCTGATAACATTGTCGCGATGCACATCGCTCCTAATAGGAAGAGTGGGCTGGCTATGATAAAACTGAAGAGTTCCGGAGGCTCATTGGCCGATGTTGTAACAACTAATTACTATTTGCATAAAACTGATTCAGCCCAGAATCCATATATGAAATTGAAGACAGGCTATGACAAAGAAAACAAACAGCCTGTGTTCAGCGTTCGAGGAGTTCTTTTAGATATCTTCAAAAAGATGCTGCCTAATGGATCATATGAATGGGAAAATCCAGCACGTTTTGTTACCGCATCCTATGTGCAGATAGACACCTCTTCAAACAAAGACATAAAAGAAATCCAAAAGCAACTGGCACTTTTAGGGCAAGCCAAAGATGGCACTTATTTGTTATCTGCCAGAACTATAGATGATTCAGTTGAATTATACCAAAATATTTGGACTTATGCCTCGGCTGAGGGTTTTGCTTGTATTGTATTAAACGATACTCCGGGAAATGAGCCACAGTTTATTAGGGATAGCTCAAGTACTTTTGAGAAGAGCTATTTGCCACTATTTCTTACAAACGTAATTGCGGATACAGTATACTCGAATGCTCTTAGAAATCTTGATCTTGTCGCTTCCGACATTAATGAGCAAAATAAAATTCGTGAGACAAGATTAGTCATTGCATTATCTGCATCTCATTATGAGCATCTGAACAGATTATTATCCTGTTGTCGCGCAGGAAGAAATCTTGAGGAAAAATACTCTTCAATTTTAGAATGTATTGAGGCTCGGCGAATGCAACTGGAGCGCGAACGACTGGAAATAGAAAAAACGCAGCAAGATGCAGAGCAAAGCCGTAGGAAACAAGAAGAGGATCGGGACAGAAGCATAAATTATATTCTAGGTTTTATTGGGATTGGACAAGTTATCTTCGCCATTCTGCAAATGACTGGTGTAAATAGTATTTTCGGAAAGTCTTTTGCCGATAGTATTTTGGGAAAAGCATTTGTTTGGTTCTGGTCAGGATTGTTTTTAGTGTCTATTGGGATTTACCTTTATAGGTTGGTTAAAAGAAAATAGGCTCTTTGGAGTTATTGGTCAGTCCAGAACCCTTATTTTCTGGACTGACTCTTTTCGCTCGGGGAAATAGGTAATCTTCGTAAAGCATTCAACACAAATACGATAAACAGCAATTTGGTCTTTACCTTTGTCTACTAGTCTCTCAAGCGCCTTCACCATCTTCCTACGTCTTGAGGCGGTATGGGCACTATCGGTATCGCTAAACCACGCTACGCAATCATCAGAATAACGAATATAGGCACACGAAATGGATTCCATGAACTTGTCGAACGTCACAAGATATAAGTTGGAAAGGAGTGGCGATAGAATCGCCCCTTGAGGGATACCGACCTCGCATTCCTCCCATTTTAAAGAGGGGGCAACCCGTCCCATACTTATGCATAGTCTTACGAGAGAAAGAATGTCGTTGTCGGGAACAATACTGGATAATTGATGTAGCAGTATCTCACGGTCAATCGTGTCAAAATAATCTTTTACGTCCAGCCTGACATATACTTTACTCGATGCCTGTCGCTTTTCTTGGGGACCTGTACGCCCATATATGGTTGTGGTTTCCAAGTGTGATTCAATAGCTGTGTGGACAACCTCTTCAAGTTCTGTTGCCACTGCTTTTTATAATCTTCAATAGCCGTACTCTGAATGTCTATTGCGATTTCAGTTTTCTTGTCCGTAGAGTGTTTCGGGGCGGTTTTGTGATGAAAATTAATGTGAAAAGGCTTGGATAGAAACAAAATAAAACAGATATTTGCGAAAAACAATTCTAAAACTGTATCTGAGTGTTTACAAGGCGTTTTTTATGGTGGAATAAAGGGATAGCTTATGTATTCAATTGAAACAGATGCGGTTTTAGAAGCCCTTATTTGAGAGGGTATGGAAACTTAGACTTCGTGGCCTGAGCCGTCAGCTCAACACGTTTTAGAAGCCCTTATTTGAGAGGGTATGGAAACTCTCATGTCGGTGAAGAAGCCCTCGGGAAGCTGTTTTAGAAGCCCTTATTTGAGATGGTATGGAAACAACCATGAGAGAGAGGCAAACGATGATGTTCTTTGTTTTAGAAGCCCTTATTTGAGAGGGTATGGAAACCTCATGGTACTTAAAAGATTTTTGAGGTTTTTGCTTGTTTTAGAAGCCCTTATTTGAGAGGGTATGGAAACTTTGGAAATCACGGTCGGCTTGAACGGCTTGTCGTTTTAGAAGCCCTTATTTGAGAGGGTATGGAAACTTTGAAACACCGCTGATTTCAGTAGCCTTCTTGTTGTTTTAGAAGCCCTTATTTGAGAGGGTATGGAGACAAAGATTCATCTGTTTAAGGCGCTTAAATTGCGCTATTTGAATAGGAATTGCTATCTTTGGTAAAATAACCAGATAGCAATTCCTTTTTATGGCACAAACACGGTGGAAACAAAGCAAAACGCCGGCGATTAAACCGGTAATGGCTGCCTATTTGAACATGGCCCGTCACAACATGTATAGAGTCATGCTCCACATTTCAAGGCAGATGCAAATTGTTGAAAACAAAGAAGAAGCAGAAATTGCGGCCTTTTCAGTTTGGCAAAAATTGTCTTCCGGAACGCCAACAGAGCAAATGAAGATGATTAAATTGCTCCAAAGACATTTTCCTGTTCTAAAACCAGTATTTGATGTTGAAAAAAAGAAAAATGTTGAGAATGCAGCTATTTCAGCATCGCCCAAAGAGATAAAGCGTATTTTCACAACAATTCTGACAGCCCTGAATCGGCTTAGGAACGAGTATAGTCATTATTCTCCCGTGCCTCGTAAAACGGAAGGAGAAGAAAAAATGATTGCTTACTTGTATCGGTGTATGGACGGATCGGCAAGAGAAGTTCGCAATCGTTTTTCCCTGACAGTCAAAGATCCCAAAGGCGCAAAGGAGACTGCGAAGGTCTTGGAGGTTAATAAAGCCGTGTTTGATATTTTCCAAGATGCGTTCAGGAAAGAAAAGGTAAAAGCTCTTGATAAAAGCGGAAAGGTCATAAAAGATAATAAAGGGAGGACTCAGTTCGAGTTCAGGGACAAGGAAGACTATTATTACGCCTTGAAAGACGCAAATGCTGCTCTCTCGGATATGGGAATTGTCTTTTTCACATGTCTGTTCTTGGAAAAGCGCTATGCTGCCATGTTCCTTGATGCCATCAAGCCATGGCCCCAGGATTTCAACGAGATAGAAAGGAAAGCTGTTCTCGAAGTTTTCACCGTATATCATATTCATTTGCCTAAAGAGAAGTATGATTCTACCCGTCCTGAATATGCTCTGGGGCTTGATATGCTCAATGAGCTTCAAAAGTGTCCAAAGGAACTATTTGATATCCTGTCGGCCAAAAGTCGGGATGCACTCAGTGTTGATATTAAAGCAGACAGACCTGATGTCGTCACGGATGACGGCGTAACCGTTAAAGACGGGAAGGTCCAGATGCGGCGCGTGCGGGATAGATTTGCTCCACTTGCTCTCCAATATCTGGATAGTCAAAAGGCATTCAACGATATACGTTTCATGGTACGTCTTGGCCATTATCGTTTCAAGTTTTATAAGAAACAATGCGTTGCGGATAATGCTCCTGACACGCTCCGCGTTCTACAAAAAGAAATCAATGGCTTCGGTAGATTAGACGAAATGGAGGCTGCCAGAAAGAAAAACTACACGCCTCTTTTCAAAGCCACATGTGTCAAAACGAATGATAAAGGTATCGAGGTTCATGAGCTGGTCCCTGATGCCCCCGATTCTGCTCCGTATATCACGGATACAAAAGCCCATTACTTAATAGATAATAACAGAGTTGGCTTGCGGATAGATAATCCATCATTCTTGCCTTCTCTGCGAGGTGAGAAAGGCGCTCCCATTCAATCTGCCGGGGACATCTCTTTATTGTCACCGCAGGCATGGTTAAGTACTTACGAATTGCCGGGGCTAGTATTTTATCAGTACCTGTATGATACCTATGATGGTCATGGCAAGCATCTTCCCAGTGCAGAAGAAATAATCAAGTCATATATTTTAGCCTATAAGAGATTATTCGTTGATCTCGGTGAAGGGTCTTTTGATGGATGGGATGAATATGCATATGCTCCTCTGACGCTAGGAGATCTCCCCCAAAAAATAAAAGGATTCATCCTTCATCCGTCTGCTACTATCGACCCGCGTTTTCAAGATAAAGCGAACAATAGAATAGATGATATGATTAAGCGGACAGAAGCCGAAATCGCGGGTTTTTACACAAAAATGAAGAAACTGTCAGACAAGAGTAATAAGCTTGGGAAAAAGAAATACGTGGATTTACAGCCCGGCTCCATCGCATCACGCCTAGTGAGAGATATTCTTTTCTTTACCCCTGTTTCCGAAGAAAAGGCAAAGATAACATCGGCTAACTTTAATTCTTTGCAGAGTGCTTTGGCCTTATCTGAACTTGGAACGAATCGGATTAAAGATATTCTGAGAGGCTTGAATCATCCTTTTGTGATGGAGGCTTTTGAGAATTATCGTGTTGAGGATTTCCATTTGTTTGATTTCTGGAAAGTTTATCTCAATAAACGTCTGGACTATCTAAAAGGCCTTGACAGGGAAAAATTGGAAGAAGTCCCATTTTTACATTCATCCAGAACCCGTTGGCAGAAACGGGATGAAAAATATATTAAGTTACTGGCTGGTCGGTATGAACAATTTGAATTGCCTCGCTCTCTCTTTACCGCCCCAACTCGCGTCCTTCTTGATGAAGTGGCGCTTCACTTTGAGTCTGGTAGTGACCGCGATTTGAGTATGGGAAATCTTATCAATCTGTTTTTTAGCAAAGTTCTGTCTGACAACAATCAGCCTTTTTACCGGTGGGAGAGACACTATGATGTTTTCGACAAACTTGCAGGTGTAAAATCCGGCATTAGTCTTGTCCATCAGTTTTTTAAGCCAGAGCAACTTGCCAAGAAGATGAGAGAGCGGAAAACGCTGAAGCCGAGCCTCTATATGTGCGAAAAGGCCGTGAATTCGGTAAATCAGAATTTGAAAAAAGGAGAGCGGCGATTAAATATACATTCATCGACTGACTTGAAGGATTTTCGTGTAATAGCGGTGGCAAAGGAGAACCTAAAAAAGGCTTATCAAGATTATGATGATAACGAACGTATTCTCCGTCGTTTCGCAATCCAGGACAAGGTGATGTATTTGATGGCCAAGAGTATTCTTCTAGGAATTGAAGGAATTGAAATGGGAAGTCTGGATAGATTCAAGCTGAAGGATATATTGCCAGGAAAAAACAATACCATCCTGGACATTCTTGTCCCGTTTAGTATAGTCCTGGAAATAGATGGTATTAAGGTATTGATTCGTCAAAAGGAAAAGGTGAAAATCAAGCGTTACGGTGAGTTCTTCCGATACAACACCGACACGCGTCTTCGTTCACTGCTACCTCTTTTAGGGAAAACCCTCGGTGCCGATGCCGAGATTAATGTTGAACTTGACAGGGAGACCCTCGAAGAAGAGTTATTTGCATATGACAGGGAAAGAGTTGTCGTAATGAGAATGGTTTTGTCTCTGGAACAGAGTATTTTAAGTCGTTCGACAGGAGATGTTCCTGAAATGGATAGAGAAAATTTCAATAATCTCGTGAGTAAGGTTGGCCATATCCCATATAAGAGTCATGGACAAATCCTCATTAACATCCGTAATTCTTTCTGCCACAACGAGTATGCAAGAGATATTGTTCTCCCGGAGGGAACTCCCTTGCCTCAAGTTGCAGAGACAATAAGTAAACTGTTTGAAACTGAGCGTAAACGTCGACCCAATCAGTGTCAGGAATAAGTATTATATCTCATGCACGCCCCCATCACAAACGCAGGCAGCGCCAGAGTGCTCGAAGGTAGTGTTTACGTAATCACTTTTTTCGTGTCGGAGACGCCCTGGCCCATGGATGAGAAAATGGACCTGTTCAAGCAGATGAGGGATGCGGAGTCCTGGCTGGAAAGGATGGCCATGAAATATGGAAAGACCGTGCGCTTTGTAAATGGCGTTCACGGTCTTTTCGAGCCTTTTGAAACGGACATTGTCCCGGACTATGAATCTGGTAATGCTTCAGGAGAAATTGCCACAAAGTATCTTTCCCAGATTGGATGCCCGTTGGACGGGTACAAGGAATGGGTGAAAAAGAACAGCGGCTGCGACCAGTCCCTGGTCTTCGTCATCGCCAATAAGGAGGGCAGGGGATATGCGAATCCTATTGCCAGCGGAGGTTCAGATAGTAACCCGGAAGGTGCCATCCTTTTCCACTCCTATAATGACCCTCTTTATGCCGGCTGCATCATCCATGAGATTCTTCACCTCTTTGGCGCCGTGGACCTCTACCAGGTTACTCCTGAAATGGCCGAGATAGATTCGAAGATAGACAAGATGTATCCCAAGGAGGTCATGCATCGGTCCCGTTTCCCTTTGAAAGAGCTTCAGATGTCGCCACTTACCGCCTGGCTGGTGGGGCTGACAGACAAACAGGAAGACTGGTTCAAAGATTATTTATAACTTTACTGATAGATTTTTGTTTTTTATCTATCTTTGTTATTAGGTATTCATTAATCCTATAAACCGGAAGATGAGACGATTCGGGTTGCTCTTTGTATATGTGTTTGTGCCATTTGTCGTGTTGGCACAGGGGCATCGCGGAGTGGACGAACCTCCTCTAAAAATGTCGCAGTTGGAAATGCCAGTTATCCGAAGTGCGGATATAGTCTTGGTATATGATGGATTTGTTGTTGGATATAACTCTAAATACTTGATTCCTAATTGGGTGGCATATGAGTTGACTGAATCTGAAGTGGCTGGTCAGGTCCCAAGGGCGAAGGGGTTTAGTATGGATCCGGACTATAAGGATTCCCAGGCAATGAGGGAGGATTATAGTAACTCGGGTTGGGATAAGGGACATATGGCTCCCTCGGCCGATATGAAATGGTCCCCGAAAGCCATGTATGAGAGTTTTTACTTGACGAACATCTGTCCCCAGAATCATGATTTGAACGGGAAAGACTGGCACACACTCGAGAAATATGTACGTGACTGGGCGCTTAAATATGGTACCGTCTGGGTTGTTTGCGGCCCCTATGTTTCTACCAACACGTATGGCACTATTGGAGAGCAACAAGTTACGGTCCCAGATGGTTTTTTCAAGGCTGTGTTACGAAAAGAGGGGAATGATTACAAGTCTATAGCTTTCCTCTTTGAGAACAGTTCTGCCAGACAACCAGTACAAGGCGCTGTGGTTTCTGTCAATTATGTTGAGGCTTTGCTAGGATTTGATCTTTTTTTCAATTTGAATGATTTGATTGAAGAAACGGTTGAAAGTCAGACGAACTGGGAAGAATGGAATTGAAATGTTTTTAGGATATGAAGAATAGTTTTAAGGAATTGATTAAGAGCGTTGTCGCATCTTCAATTGCCGCTATAGCGGGAACTCATGGTGCTCAAGCTGCCCCGAACTATGAATTTAAGGATGTGACCGGTGATTCAATGCATGAATCTGAAAGTATAATTAAGAGGGACCTCAGTCAGAAGCTATTATTAAATATGTCAGCCGACGATGAGTATTTCCTTTCCGGCCATCGTAGTCACAGTTCTCACCGTAGTCATAGTTCACACCGTTCAGGTTCTTCTCACTATTCTTCTTCTCATACATCTCATTATTCTTCATCAAGCACATCAAACACCTCAAAGTCTTCTTCCAGTTCTTCGAAGACGACTAACTCCTCTTCAAGTAACTCTAAAGCCGGTTTGTATTCTTCACCAGCTACTAGTTCGACTTTCGCTTTGGGAGGCCGAACTATCACAAAGGGGATGAGTGGAGAAGATGTGAAAATCTTGGCCGATCTCTTCGTAAAGCTCGACTATATGAACGCGAGCGACATTAAGAAAAATGCCTCTGGTGTTGTCGAGTGCGATGATGTCATGATTAAGGCGGCAAATGCTTATCAAGAAGAGAAGTCTTTTACTGTGGAGGATAAGATTACTAAAGAAACCGCATTGGCTCTGAAATCGGATTCGGAAAAATACAGAAAATTGGGAAGTCGCGTTCTGGTTGCCGGTATGTCAGGAACGGATGTTTCTGAATTAAAGAATATTCTGATAGACAAAGGGGTCTTGAAGGGAAAGAAAAGGGGAAAGTATGATGAAACAGTCCTTGATGACACAATTGTTGAGATGTTGGAAGCATACCTTGTAGAGAATGGTTTTGTCTGGACTGGGAAGGTGGACTCTGGCGTGATTTCATTTCTTAAGCATTAAAAGAGATGATTGATATTAAAAACGAGTCTGGTCGGATTGTATTATCTGTCGATACTACAATATACGACTGTTGGGTTATTGATAAAGTGCTTTATTGGTGGACACGCGACTTTGTCATATCGCGAAATAATGACGAGCCGAATCATCTGCAGAGAATAACTTTAGAGCCTAAGTGTAACGGCTCTGACATTGATTTTCAATCAATCAAAGAAAGGATCAGTACCGATTTCATTGATTATAAGAATCGGCAGACAATCGCAAAGGAGACGGCCAATATCCGTGACTTACTGTTTGCAAAAGCGTTTGCAAACAATGATGATTTTGTAGAGTTTACTTTCCAGGATTAAGATGTATTATTTACTGCCCTTTCATTTCCAACCTATAGGGAATAAGGAGATACTCACCAACGATCTTGGCGATTATCTCATTGTCCCTCGTGGAAGTGTGCAGCGCATCATTAATCGTGAAGTAGCACCGGAGGAGAACCTTTATAAGGATCTATCAGCCTCTTTTTTTATCAGCGAAACTCCAGTTCCGCATCTGCTTGACAACATGGCCACCAGACTGGCCACAAGGAAGAGTTTTTTGGATGGATTTACAGCTCTTCATATCTTTGTGATGACCCTCCGATGCAACCAGAATTGTATCTATTGCCAGGCTTCCAGCCGAGACAGTAGCCTCAAAGGTTGCGATATAAAGGAATCGGATTTAATGATGGCCATCGACCTGATGTTCCGGTCACCTGCAAGGCATTTGACAATGGAGTTCCAGGGTGGAGAACCCACATTGGTTAGCCATCTTATTCAAAAGGCCATTCTGTATACCGAGCATAAGAATCAGACTGAATGCAGGGAAATAATATATGTTATTTGCTCCAACAGCGTGAATGTCAGTGATGAGTTCCTGGATTTCTGCAGGCAGTACAATGTCGTTTTCTCCACATCGTTGGATGGGCCGGAGTATCTACACAATCATAATAGGGGGAAAACGGACAGTTACCAGAAAGTGATTGCCGGCATAGCAATAATTCGCTCCTCTTTGGGCGCCGATAAAGTATCGGCACTGATGACCACATCTGAAGACTCTCTCCGCTATCCGCGCGAGATAGTGGACGCGTACCGGCAGAACGGCTTTCATAGCGTTTTTCTACGTGCATTGAACCCATATGGTTTGGCTCGTGAGAATAATGATTGGGCGGCCTATTTTGATGCCTTTGTTGAATTTTATAAAAAGGCCCTGGAATATATCTTGGAGTTAAATAAGCAGGGCGAGGGTTTCGTGGAAGAGTTTACGGCATTGATTCTTAGGAAAATCCTTACTCCTTTCCCCATAGGTTTTGTTGACCTACAGACGCCGGCCGGGATTATCAACGGCGTAATAGTTTATAACTACGATGGATATGTCTATGCGTCTGATGAGTCACGAATGCTGGCCGAGACCGGCGATTACACTTTTCGACTGGGAAAGATAAGCGACAAATATGAGGATCTGTTTTATGGAAGAAAAGCGCAGGAACTGTCTCGAATATGGTCCACTGAGTGTATCGCTGGCTGTTCCGAGTGTGCCTATCAAAGTATCTGTGGAGCAGACCCGGTCAGAAATTATTCTACGCAGGGTGATTCCTATGGGTATAGGCCCGGATCAACCATCTGCCGGAAGAATAAGGCAATTATCGAATACATCTTCAAGTTGCTTGATGAGCGTACTGAGGAGGTGCTTCCCATATTCATGAATTGGATTAGTGGTACAAGATAATGAGGGACTCATTTGACATTAATTCCAATGATAACGCATTGTTCACTACTGCAATGTGTTCTAATCGATGCTTGATGTGCTGTCAGCCGCCATCTGAAAAGAACGACATTGATGTTCTATGGGAAAAGAATATTAAACTTATTGACACAGCCCCATTAGAGTTGCAGTCGATTGGTATCACGGGCGGGGAACCAACTCTTCTGGGTAATCGTTTCTTTGAGTTAATTGAACATATTAGAAAGAGGCTTCCGGATACGGAGATCCATATTCTGTCTAATGGTCGTGCGTTTGCGAATAAAGTTTTTACCCGTAGACTGGGAGAAATTGGCCCGGAAAAGATTCTACTAGGCATTCCTCTCCATTCTGATAATCAGTTAGACCATGACCTCATCGCTGGGGCAGATGGCGCCTACTCGGAAACCCTGCTTGGCCTGTATAATCTGGCCAGGTGGTCATTTGATATTGAATTGAGGGTGGTTCTTTCGAAACTTAACTATCAGCGGCTTCCGAAGATTGCTCATTTCATTTATCGGAATCTGCCATTTGTGAAGTATATCTCCTTGATGGGGCTGGAATATACTGGTTTCACTATTAAGAATGCAGGACGAGTATGGATTGACCCCATGGAAATGGCTAGTCCGTTAAGCGAGGCAACGTTATTTCTTGCATCGGCCGGCTTCAATGTCTCCATATTTAATTTACAGCTTTGCGTTCTTCCGGAGATTGTTTGGCCGTATGCCAGAAAGTCCATTTCTGACTGGAAAAACATGTTTGCGAGTTTTTGTGAAGAATGTTCTGTTAAGACTGAATGTTGCGGACTGTTTTCAACTTCTAAGAAACAAAGCTCACGTTTGTCTCCAATTAAAACCATAAAATGTGAGTGTTTGTGATTAGAAGCTGCAATTCAAAACCTATCACATTAATAGATTAAATATAATTCATTATATTTGTGCTATTGCCAAAATCACTCTCATGAAGAGACTAATAACACTTCTAACCTTACTACTTATTGCCGTCGCCCCGGCGTTTGCCCAGGCCGAGAGCATGGATGCTCTTAAGGCCGACTATCCCAAACTTATGAAGAAGTTCGGGAAGGAACTGGAGAACCAGCGGGCCGACTATATCTTCGCCATCGACGTCTCCGGCACAATGAACAAATACAAGGAGACCGTTGTTCCTGCTCTGGGAGCATTCTTCCGCTCGCTGCAGGAAGGAGACTACGTTTCCATCATCAAGTTCGGCGGTGAAGCCACCAACGAGGTGGGCAGTGCCGGCAAGATCAGCGCTGAGACTATCACAAATCTCATCAACTACGCTGGTCACGTGTACGACACGCCCACGACGGCTTTTGAGAAAGAAAAATACTTCAAGTGGACCGACCTGGACAACATGTTGCACTATCTGGCCAACGACATGAAGCAGATTGACCGCAGCCGCCTCAAGTTCGTCTTTATCATCACGGACTTCCTGCACGACCCTTCACCCTCCCGCAAGGGACATGAAGACTGGGATGGCGTCGCCCGCCGGTTCGCTACGGAGCAGGCGGGGAATGACGTTTATGTCTTTGCCCTGCAGCTCCCGGGGAGCGGCCGTGACCTCGAGAAGGTACGCAACGTATTCCCCAAGCGATTCCACTTCGACCACGTATCCATTGCCAGCAGCAGCGCGCTGTCTGACTGGTTCACCCAGCGCAAGAATGCCATCCTGCTGGACAAGTTCTACGCCCTTGTCGCCCATAAGATTGAGCCCGCAGAATTCACCATCGACCCGTCCTTGAATATTGACGGTCGCGTGAAGCTGGGCGTAAGTTGGAAGTCGAATCCCGTATATGACTGTCTCCGCGTTGACGACTTGGGGACAACGGCAAGTGGCTTTGAATTTCGGCCCAACCTTCCGAAGAAAACCATGGATGAAGAGGATGTGCTGGATGCCGGTAAGCTTTCCCTTCGCAAGACATCCTTCCTGGAGCCCAAGTTTAAGAAGGTGAGTGGGGAACTGGAGGCAAAGGCCGGCTTCGAAGTTCCATATGAGGATGAGCTGGCAAAGCTCGGTTTCGCAGCACCGGTGATGCAGGCATCGGCCACTGTTTCCAGGACCGTGTTCTGCTATCCCATTCCGCTCTGGCTCTTCTGCACCATCATCGCGCTGATTATTCTGTACATCGTGCTGGTTATCCGCGCATTCTCCAGAAATGCTTCCAACTTCTATCGCATTAACGGAAAATTCGAAGTCACGAGCGGAGGTGTTCCTGTTACTGAACGGAAAAAGGCGAACAATCTGGATAAGGCCGATTTCGGTAAAGGTGCTTCTTTCCTGACGGTTCCGGACAGCAACTGGGCACTACAGATTGAGGTGAAACGATATAACCCCTTCCTCCTTCCTTTGAAACATCCTCGGTATATCGTAACGATGACCAAAGGCTCTTCCTTTAAGGTCGGAGTCAAGTATGGCCCGCATCAGCATCCGGCCATCCCCAGGAATACACACATCACTGTCGGTGAATACCGGGTTAGATGGATGCAATAATTGATAACAATAAAACACAATAACACTATGGCAGAAAAACACATCTTTATCGGCTTGGGTGGATCCGGTGTCAACACCGTTTCTCTTATCAAGTACAAAGTTTACGAGCGTACCAAGGCCACGGAAATGAAGTCCCGCCTGCAAGTGATGAACGATACCTACCGTTTTATCTTTGTGGATACCGACAGCAGGGATATTGAGAATAAGAACAAGGAATACCGCAACCTGTATGAGGGAGGCAAGGTGGACTTCATCAATAAGGTAGAACTACTGAATCTGGGTGATATCAATCCCTATATCAGCTACCAGGAAGCCAAAATCTATCCCGAACTCAGGGTGAACCGCCGCATTATGGAAGCCTGTCCGGATATGGTAGCCGAAAGCATGGACAACCGTGACCTGTCATTCGGCGCCGGAGCGCTTCGCCATAAGTCTCGTATCGCGTTCGGCCGCAAGATAGGCGACTTTGTGGACAAACTCCAGACTGCCATCAACGAACTGAATCAAGACGAGATTGACAGCGAGAAGAATGTCATTCACTACTGGGTGGTTGCCAGTTCCAATGGCGGTACCGGTAGCGGCACCGTTCAGGATGTGCTTTATTACGTGAATATGCTCCATCGGACTCATGTGGACAAGGGTAATCCCAAGGTGGGCCTGGTCCTCTACATGCCCCGCATCTACATGAACCTTAATGCGGAAAACGAGAAGTACCCTCGTAATGCTTATTCTGTATTCAAGGAGGTGGAAGCCTTCCAGAAGTGGTCCAAGGAAGCCGAAAAGAACACAATCTTCCATCGGATGGCCATGGTGGATGACTATATGCTGTTTGACGAGACGCTGCCTTATCGCCCGTTTGAATTCTGCATCCCCATTGACTATCATACGGAGCGCAACAGCAATATGGGAACCATCGAAAAGATGTACTCCAATACTGCAGAACTCATGTTCTACATCCACAGCGGCAAGGGAGCCGGTGGCTTCAAGTCCTTCCTGGATAACTATGAAGATGGCGAAGTGGCCAACCCGTCCGACTGCTTCCTGGTGCCCATGGGGTACATGGCTTTGCGTAAACCGGACGAACAGTTTGAGAACTACGTGGCTCTGCGAGTCAAATATGAAATGCTCCGCTACGGAATCCTCGGTTCAGCCGTCGAGACTGCTGACGAGAAGAAGAAGATCATGAAGTCTGTCTTTGACACGATGATCAAGAGCGCTCTCTTTGAGTCCGGGGCCGGAAAGGAATCCTATTTCCGTACCATCAACGGGATGGCCACGGAAATGATTGACGAGGATATGCCCGACAACGTTATCCGGGACAGCAATAATAAAGTGGTTACGCAGCTCCCGAGCAATGTTTCCATTGAAGAGGCCCGCAGCGTTATAGGCACCATCGAAACCGCTATCCGCCGCCGCAGTGAAGAGAAGAACAAAACGCGGAAGGCGATGGAACAGGAACTGTGGGAATGGACGGAAGACAACTGCCGTAAGTACGGTCTACAGTATGTCAAGGATATTCTCCAAGAGTTGGATGCCTATTGCACAGACCTGTATATGGCCTATACGACCGACATGAATACGGGTATTCTGGAAGGAATCCGGCCCAGCCGTAAGGCTTTGGTGGAGACCCGCGACAGCATTGAGGGAGAGCTGGACGATCTGTACCAGAAAGCTATCCAAGTCTCCATCAAAGAGAGATTGACCGGCGGAAATGCCAACGATATATCCAACTTCTATGCACGCCTGAAGGACTGGGTGGATGCCAGCATCAAGGTAATCCTCGCTGAAGAGGCCTTCGAGATGCTCCGCGAACTTGCCGTCGGCGACCGTGGAATCATCGACCGGATTATCACCCACGTTCGCAAACTCGTTGCTGAGGCTACGTCTGTTCTAAACGGGGATAAGGGCGCCGCGCAGGGCTTTACTTCCCTGGCCCGCTCCTTCTATACGGCGAAACTGGATGTAACTTCAGTCTATGTACCCGACATTACTGAATATGTTGATGGATATGGCTGGCGAGAGGATGGCAACCTCTTCTCCGAATGGTATGGCTTGGTTGTAGGCCATACCTCCGATTTCGTCCCCGGTGAGGGTTATACACCGCTCCGTAACGGCGACACATCATCTTCCCTGGAAGGGCTGTTCAGCCATATGATCAGCCTGTATGGCGAGAAGATGATTCAGGAAAAGTATATCGTGGACGAAAAGAGCCATCTGTTCACCAATATCGGCAAGACTGACTACAAGCGTGTCATTGAAGATCTGCTGGACTATACCGTGGGGACCTTGAAGACACTGCTCCATCAGAATGAAACCGTAAGCAAGCAGTGGTACGAGAAGACTTTGGCCAACTTCTTCTCCGAGCTCAACAATGAAGC
>Ga0310696_10003144_pt1 | contig 20877 bp, 18 predicted proteins | sample AusTroGonzalo_MG_4_FD_203885 | JGI IMG/M metagenome (GOLD analysis project Ga0310696, IMG submission 203885) | Bovine rumen microbial communities from tropical cattle in Woodstock, Queensland, Australia - Gonzalo_02 (v2) (version 2) | ecosystem: Host-associated > Mammals > Digestive system >... | reverse complement strand
TTTTTGCCCCCGAGAATAAATAATTTTAGTTATGGAAGCAACCGTTTTCAATCCATTGCAGATTCATCTGCTTCAAATGTTCGCCTTGGACAAGAGTCAAAATGGGCTCGATGAGTTGAAGGACGTACTTTATCGTCATTATTCGGCTAAAATGGAGGATCGGCTCGATACATTGTGGCAGTCCGGGAAACTTAATCAAGAGCGACTCGACGAAATCAACGAGATGGATCTCCACAAACTGAAATAGGCGATGAAGATTGTCCTTGACACTAACAGTCTGATTCAGAGCGTACCCCGTCAGAGTCGTTACCATAGTCGTAACCAACGACCATCATTTTGATGTACTCCGTCAAACGCCCTTCCCGTATGTCGATGTCATTGCATTGGCAGAATTCGCAGAATTGTTGAAACGAATGTAACCAACTCATTCTACCCCCATACACCATCCTTCTCCCCCTCACCGGCGAGAGGGATGTTTCGTTTTGGCGATATGGTGTCAGATGTTTCATTTCAGTAATTTAACCCAACTTTGACACTTTGAACTTTTTAAAAAAAAATTACGTTTGATTTTCAGCCAGTTAGCCCCCAGAAGTGGTCAAAACCGCGTTGTAGAACACAGCGGTTTGGAAAATAATGCTTACCTTTGCGGCATGAATTTCACGTCGCAGATGAGATACAACCCTGAGACTGGCGAGTATGAGAAGTACTACCGTCTGAAGGAGTCCTACCGCAATGCCAGCGGCCGTGCCTGCACGCGCATCCTCCTGAACGTGGGCTTCATCCACGGCCTTCGTCCGGAGGAGATCCGCGACATATCTTGCGGGCTGACCTACAAGTACGAGCATCAGGGCGATCGTGAGCTGTGGGACGACCAGATGGCCGTTTACAATGAGGTTGTCCGCGAAAAGATAGACGAGTACTGGACGCGGCTTGTCGAGGAGAAGAAGCTCGACGTCATCCATCAGGCATTCGAGGCAAGCAAGGCGAAGGCTGAGCGCCGCATCGACGTGGACACGCTGAAGCATACCGACGCACGTGACATCGGTGCCGAGTGGCTCTGCCTTCAGGCCATCCGTCAGATAGGCTTCGATGGTTTCCTTCGCTCGCTGGGCTGGAGCGAGGAGCAGGTGAAGCTGGCCGTCGGACACCTCATCGTGCGCACCATATATACTCCTTCGGAACTGAAGTCGATGCGCATCATGCGCGACAACTCAGGAGTATGCGAACTGCTCGACCTTGCCATCGGATCCGTCACCCAGCGCAAGGTGTACAGCGTGGCGGACCGGTTCCTGAAGGAGAAGGCGAAGATAGAGAAGTACCTGTGCCAGACGACGGACGACCTGTTCAAGCCCACGAACCGCATCATGCTCTTCGACCTGACCAATTTCTACTTCGAGGGCCGCAAGGACGGCAGCAGGAAGGCCAGGTTCGGCCGCTCGAAGGAGAAGCGCTCGGACTGCAAGCTGCTGGTGCTGGCCCTCTGCATCAACACCGACGGGTTCATCCGCTACAGCTCCGTACTGGAGGGCAACACCGCAGACCCGAAGTCGCTGCCTGACATGGTGGACAAGCTCATAGCCACCAACCCTACAGGAGGCACAGGTGACCAGAAGGTACTTGTGGTGATAGATGCCGGCATCGCCTCGCAGGACAACCTCGACCTGATAAAGCAAAAGGGCTACAACTATCTATGCGTGTCGCGCAAGGCACTTACCGACTACGAAGTGAAGCCTGACGCCAGGACTGTCATCGTAAAAGACAACAAGGAACAGCCCATCAGGCTGCAGGAGGTGCACACTGATGGCGAGGACTACTACCTGAAGATAGACTCCCCCGCCAAGGCGCTGAAGGAGGAGTCGATGAACCGCAGCTTCCGCAAGCGGTTCGAGGAAGGTCTCGATTCCATCAGTGCATCGCTCACGAAGAAGAACGGAACGAAGAAGTATGAGGCCGTGCTCAGGCGTATCGGGAGACTCGAGGGGCACTTCCCCTCCATCGCCCGCTACTACCATATAGACGTCAGGAAGGACGAAAACGATACGGTTACCTCCGTCACATGGACGCTTGAAGTCCCCGAAAAGCAGGTACACGGGACCTATTTCCTGCGCACCAACGTCAGGACGCTCGACGAGAAGGCCACATGGGACTACTATAACCTGATACGCGAGATAGAGTGCTCGAACCGCCAGCTGAAGACCGACCTCAGTCTCAGACCGATATACCACCAGAAGGATGACCGCTCGGACGCCCACCTCTTCCTCGGACTGCTCTCATACTGGATAGTGAACGTCATACGTCACCAGATGAAGAAGGAGAACGAGAAGCGGAAGAAGGCCGACCCCAACCCCAAGGCGGAATACCCGACGCCGTACTGGACGGAGATAGTACGCATCATGAGCACCCAGAAGGCTGTGACAAGCGAGGCCGTCAACGCCATGGGAGAGAAGGTGGAGATGAGAATATGCAGCACGCCAACGGAACAGGCCGCTGACATCTACTCCATGTTGAACTACAAGAAAATGCCGTTCCGGAAAATCAAAGTTTGTAGAACACAGTCCCCGTAGCGAGAACCTGCAAATCGCTGATTAGCAAGAAAAATCAGAAGTAAAGCGTTAAAGTTGGGTTAACTCAAATGCCCGAAACGTTTCTTCCACATAATTACCCTCATTCTTTATTCCAACCATGTTACAGAGAACCTTATATGAGGATTCAGGATTATATGGCATTATCATTTCACATCTCGTTCCTTTCTCAAAAACATGGTCTTTGCGATAAAACACATAATCGTCGATAAACCAAAAATCCTTGGGCGCCCTATGGAAATACAGGTCATTGATTTTCTCTAGTACTGTTTCTCTTGTTTTAGAAACCTCCCCGTCAATCGTCTGGTTCAGTTCTTCAAGCAATGCCATAATAGCATCAATACCATGATCTATCGTTTCAAAAAGGTTTCTTTCAGTGCCTATCTCTTTATATACAAACTCCACTGAGAAAAATATTTCGATCGAAGGTATTCCTTCAATAACCCTTTTAACCATCTCAATGATAGATGAGTAATCCTCCTCATCCTCTATAGTATAAGGATCTGTAGGAAACACACCGGCCCCATTTGGCAGATAAAGAGTCAATACAAACGATTTCTCGAGGTTGAAAGGGCTTTCTTTTGTAACCTGGTTCCTCTTATCTACAAGCCAGGAGCAATCCTCATTTTTCAAATAATTATCTCTCAGAACAAAATACTCCGAGATATACTCTGTATGTGCAAGCGACTTCTGAAGCACAAAAGTTACATTGCGGAATTCTAACAAGAACGAATCTATACATGCTATATTTTCAAAAAGATCCTGCCCCTTATTGAATCTTTCTAGACTCTGAAGGGCTGCATACAATTTCTGATATGCTGGTAATAGTAGATCTCCCATTTCTTCTTGCTTCATCACACCTCAGCCTCAACCAGTTTTCCATCATCCCATTTCATTGGGATATTGTCCTTGATATACTCAAATCTTCCATCCATTACCACCGCTCCGATTGCAGGGCGCAAACTCATCTTGATATCTTCCAGTCGCAAATCCGTAGAGGACACAGCCTCACACTTCTCCACATCAAATACCGTCAAATTATATCCACCTCTATGCAAAGAGCTACTATATCTTATCCCATCATAACCTAGATGTCTTATATACTCAGCAATAATTTGCGATGCGATATAGTCATCTGGATTATTTGTCGATGAAGAGAATGCTGTTTGTATAAAGTACATCAACCATTCATCTACACTATTATCCTTGGTTGCATCAATATCAATTCCAACCGCGATGTTTGCAATTATCAATTGCTCTTTAACCTCTATTCCTGCCACATTGACGGCATTATGCAATAACGGACGGACCTCAAAGACTGCGGTTGTCGGGCTCTCAGCAATATACAGATAACGGATGAATTTCGGATTAGAACGCCCATCTCTTATCAAATCAGGATTTGGTGGCACGTATGAGCCCTCTTTTGATAGCCCTCTGAACTTATTATTCTTATTATGATAGCTATTGCGTTCTTCCTCAGTACAATCCTGTCGGAAACATTTTGCAATCATATGCTCCGATAGGGCATTATCATCAATAATTCTGGCTCTATAATAGATTTTGCCTGCATTTACAGTCAATTTGCATTGTTCTGCAAAAACCGCAAGTTTGTCAAGAACAGGATGAGAAGGGAAAAATCTATGGTGATACTTCACTTCATTATGAAATGAGTACCACAACTCCCGTGCTTTATCGTAATTCGTAGCTTCCATTACCAAATCTATTACTTTTGCAGGCACTACAACCGGCGTTAAAACTTCAACTGTATTTTTTTCGGTCTCACCTTAATCACTTCAGCCTCATCAAGCAACTCCGACCTAATGTCGTTCGGCATCAGACCTGTAATGTCCGACAATTCCTCTTCCGAATAATTCAACTCCGTCACATGCAGGTCATACATCTTCCTAACTATTTTCGGAGAATCAATAGGCACTTGCACCGTCTCTTTTTTTCTTTCCCCGTTCCTGCCAAGCGTTACATATAGATACCTGGCAGTCTCTTCAGGAATACAGTTCAGTTCCTTAGCCCTGTAGATAATAGCGGCCTTCGATACCTTCCAGTAATACTTCTTCATGCCCAGGTCCTTATACTTCAAATTAAAGAAGTCTTCTTTACACTGACTGGCCGGCATCAAGAACTCCCCAGCAAACTGGTTCGCCTCGATTTCTTTTTGGTCTTCCGACTTTTCTAGGTCTTCCGAACGCAAATGCATAACCAGATGTCCCAGTTCATGCGCAAGATTAAAACGCTTTCTGTCGTTCGGTGTATTACGATTAATCCAAATCACAGGAGCCTGATTTGTGGTAAACATCGTCAACCCGTCGAACTTATCCATGCCGTCAAGATCCAGATACATCACTATGACACCGTTTTTCTCAAGCAATGAAACAATGTTATCAATCGGTCCCGCTGGTACTCCCAAGTATGTCCTGATTTTATAAGCGATTTCTTGAGGGGTGTTGTCTCCCGAAGGTTCAACAGCTGGTATCCTCAATTCTGGAATATCTATCGATTCCATCATTTCGTCAATGCTCTTGCTCAATATGCTTATTTTACTCTCAAGAACAGACAGGTTCTTAACCGTCATCGATGCCCTTTTCCTGTAAAACAGGCTCGACTCACCTCCCCGCCGAATATCCCTTTCAAAAAGAGACGTCGGATAGTTCAATGCTTGGGCTATTTTCGAAACTGCATCCGGAGTAACATCAATACCACCCTTCTCAAATCTGGATAGCGTTGCCTGTGTCACACCGATTAGCTTAGACAAATCACTCTGAGAAAGCCCGCGGCTTTCCCTTGCAATCTTTATACTACTACCGTAAATCATAGTGCAGCCTTTTCCTTGTCTCTTTGCTTGCCCGGCTTAACACCAACAACCGGCTCTTCTGTTGCTGGTACTGTCATTGCCGCAATCTGGTTAGTAGCTGCCATATCGCCAAGGTCAATCGGTGCCCATAGATGTTGATCACCTTCCATATATGACAATGTAACCTGCGAGATATGCTCTATCTGATTCAGCTGATAACCAAGTATAAGCACAGGCATCACATCCTCGCCTTCTGCTTTCTGATTAATTCTCTTTACCGACGATTTTGTATCGTTTACCCAGGGCAATCCTCTCTCATCAAGTTTCTTAACCCACACTTTATAAGAGCCTATCTCAATAATGGTGTTTCTCTTGCTGGGCTTTGTCAGTCTGATGCCCTCGATTTCCGAAAGCTTCTCAATGATTAATCCATGCAAGGTACTCGATGGGAAAGTACTTTCTTGACGAGCTACTGGATGGTTCTCAGCAAATTCCAAATAGTTATCACCAGCCTCAATGATTTTCGTTACCAAACTGCTCGCTATAGGCGTAAATGCAGTCAGCACCTCATCACGAACGGCATTCTGACGAGGATTCATCTCCTCGTCGCTGAACAAGAATCTATCCAGATTCCTTAAGTTCATAATATTATTCCTTGTCATAATCATAAAAATTTTGCTGCAAAGATACAATATTATTTTTAATTACGCATAAAATTCTAAGAAAAATGTGCATAATATTTTTAAAAATATGTGTTAACCGTATAATAAAAAACGTTTTCCCTACGAAAAACGTCATTTATATCATTTTCTAATTCACGCTATGCCTTACATTCCCTTCACATCTTCCTTCTCTCCCTTATCCACTTCACCGTATCCCTAAACAGACTATAATACTCTTGCTGTTCATACCCTCTTAACTGATTAAACATCGTAATTAGCCTATCCACTCCAAGATATATCACACATAGTGTTGGAATGAAATTCGCTTCTATCGTCTCAAAACAGGCCATAAAGTAATATACCACAAACGTATATAGAATCACAAACCTTGGGGCAAACGAAGAAATCAGGTTCGTTGGCCTACGCCTTTTACCATCGTACTCCACTTTTCTCACAAATGGCTGTATTGGCCAAATCGACCAAACACATGCCAGGATGACAACAGCAACCAGCCATATGCTCTTGGAAATATGAAATGTTTCTCTTTCGCCCAGCATTATCATATATGCAAACGCCCCTCCTGTACACAACAAAGAGTTTACAATCTGGTATATTGTCCAATAGTTCGTTGTTCTAACCGCAAGCTTCAACCCATATTCCCCATGCAGAGCATACCATTCATATGCTATCTTGAATGGTTGAAGTGCAGCAATAGCCAGAAAGAAAACTATGGTTGCCCCATATATTTCATATAGCCTGTAAGCATATGCCATCAGTACCGTTACGACCAACAGATACGCCGCACAAGATGTCCAGATGATAATTCTGCTATTTATCCATTTCTGTTTTATCATTCCTAAATACGACCAGCTTGAATATCATTAATCATACCCAAAAATATCTGTACAAACCCAGAGGTTAGCATATAGCCAAAAGAAGCTATTACCAATGAGGCAAAGATTATAGCCATTCCCAAAATCATCCAATACAGCAAATGATAAGGCCAATATTCCGATTTAATAAATTTCTTATTCAGGCTATACGCAAAAGCTCCAAGTGTACCTGTAGTCGCTATAAAGAAAACGACAGACACCAAAGCCTTTATCACAAATGCAATCGTTGCATTCTGTGACAATGTGAGTACCAAAGCAAGAATGGAACTCACCGCGCCAGCTACGTTCAAAAAAGCTAAATAGTCCTTACCTTTCATCGCTATGTATATCGGTTTAGTACTTTCTTCTGTCTTTGTCCCAGCCCTTTCTTCTTCGTCTTTTTTCCCGCTATTTCATAGCGTCCGCTCCCTGTGCCATGAGCTTTCTCGCCTGGGTTACAAATCCATTAGTCCTCATGTATAGGCTATAACATCTAGTCTATAGTTCTATTATCTATTATTAAAATCAAATAATATCACCTTATCTGCTGGAGAAGAATACGCCTCTGTATTATATTGGTTCGTCGATGCATAGCAAACTTGCACGTCAGGATATTCAAAAGCAACGTTTGCAACAGCCAACGTAGATAGTTTGTTATTCATTGGACTAATTATTATATTATAGTCCTCTTTATTTGCCTCAATAATTTCTCTTAGGCTATCATGTGTCTGTTGCAGATAACGGCACGAGAACTCAAAAACGTTACACTCACCAACTAAACTGACTAACCGATCAAAATTCGCCTTATTTATTCTTGACAACTCCTCATTATGACTTTCCTTTGGTGGTACACACCCCAAATAAAGTTTATCTGCCTCAAAACTGTTAATCAAAAACTCCGCTCTTTCTTTTTCAAAACCGACCAGGACTATTAGTAACGTTTTCTTTAGTGAGGTATAAGAGCCCGCGTAACCTAAAATGGTGCGGATAGCATTAACTCCTTTCGACAACCAGATGTCATTAGTATTATTTTCCCCATTACAATCTGAATATCTGTCTGCAGGAACATAGCAAAGCGTCACTTCAATATCCTTGAAGGCCTCCTGCTTGAATAGCATAAGGATTATCAGAATTGTCTCTCGTGTAAAAGTGGAAATATCTATAATGACAGACTTGGGTTGACACTCTGAAATCGCATCGTATAGAGTGTCATAGATTGACAACGGGGCATCCTTGTCGAAGGATATTCCCTTTGCTTTTTCTGCCAATGTCTCGAGTAACTTTGTATTATTGTCTTCTGACAATTCCGCATATCCGGAATAACGACAAACTACAGCCGTCTCAATCATACGCAAATCAATTGAGGACGCTACAGCAAGACACCTGTCTTCAAAACTGGCACTACATATAAACAGATCATAGTGTCTGTCACAACTGCGAAACTCATTTAGAGTCTTTGTCTCCCTATGTTTAATCATTGCTCTCAAAATCTGGGTTATCAAATAAAGTTGGCTGAGCTGGGGTATCCTGAGCAATTCCCTTTGACATAGCCTGAAGGAATTTCTTCTTACTCGTCAGGGCAATTTTTAGCGTTGCGCTGTCCATGAATTTATATCCGGCAAAGCTCATTGGATCTAACTTGAAATGAGGAGACAGAACTCTGCTGAGCACATACATTCTGTTCCTTCCTGTTCCTTCTTTGTTACCGATGGTTCGCTTATGGATATATCCATAATGTTCACACTTATCTAAAATCTCATAGAGTTCTTCATCTGGACTATCTGTTAAAGCAACCGAAAACACACGTCGTTCTGATGCATTAGAAACAAGAATCACATGGAATAATTCTCCAAGAGAATCAACAAGATTATATAGTTTGTCCGCTTTTTCCAACGTAAAGTTTTTTACCCCCTGGTCTTTCCTTATTACATCGAACTGTCCCTGAAGAAAATTGTCAGAGTAACGTTTAATCACCTCGTCCTGCACACCTGGTGTAATCTCTCGTATTTCCGTATTGGGATTCTTGGCCACCATCACTGAAAACATTTCCTGAGCTGGAGCAAGGAAGTAACGGATAATACCTGAAGAAATCGCAACCAACTGGTCAAAACCTGCATAACTATAGGTAGCTCCTGACTTATGATTCTTTTGCAAATCCTTGATAAAGTCCGGACGGGCATATCTTCGGGCTGCGTCACCACTTGCATATGGGCGTTCTGGATCGTAATTATCCTCAGCAAGTTTCTTCGCTATAGCATTAATAGCGGCCTCCTGCTCCTCATCTTGTGGAAAAAACATCTCTGGTTCTATCTTTAAATTGAGATATTTCTCCAAACGTTTTCTTACAATCTCTTTGATACGATCATTATAATCACTCGTCTTGCTTGAATAAACTGTACTGATGTTTATTTCAGAATAATCATGCGGAGCTTCAATTCTTTTGTCGTTGGCTGTAAGATGTGTCTTATAATCCAACTGCGCAGAAATTTTCAAGCAGATGTCCTTAGTACTGCGATAAGAAACCCACGTATTCAAGACCTTGGTTTGAGCCAGATTCAAGTAGCCGGCATCGTCTATGAGTATATAAAAAGGTTTTCCTTGTGGGAAAAGCGATATCTGTTTTAAACCAGTTATAATTGGCGAAACAAAATCAACGAAATCAGTAAGTGCCCCCGTATATGGCGTTGCTAAGTCTCTGTTTAGAGCAAGACGGTTGCAATATTTCTTGCATTCCTTCTCCATAGACTCAACGACATTTATCATTCTTAGGAAAAGATTGTTACCTTCGCAACCGTCACAATCCTTCTCAATGCCACCTTCATAACCTGACTGCACAACAACTTCCACAAAGGTATCCCGATAGAACCTCCTTATTTCTTCCGTATAATCATTCAAATCATCATTAAAAGTCTGACGTATTGAACCAAGAACATTTGCAATGACAAACGTTGATAGCAGATGCTCGTTGATAATCAATGTAGCATGGTTAGACAGACGTTCAAGGTCTGTATTGTTTATATTCGTCTGTTTTATACCAACATAAACAGCAAAATAATCCAAATCACACGCCTTGCTTCCTGTCTTAAGCATCTGGCAGTCTGGCATCATATAACGAAACATCATGCTCTTACCAGACCCTCTCGGACCATTCAAAAATGTGTGACCAGTTTCCTTAACCTGCCAGAAATCTGGAAACACATCAACAAACAACTCCAGGATATCCTCAGCAGAGTTGGTTTCTGGAGTTTTAATCTCAAACGGGTTATTGCTCTTGATTTCCATCGGCTCTCATATTATTTTTAACAAATTCCCCATCTAGTTTGGCACCATCCTTCTCCAAGTCTTTACCACATAAGGCATAGACATTCTCTTCCTTCAAACGTGGATAGCCCTTTTCTTGCAATCGATACCCGATAGTATCAAAAAAGGGTATAAAATTATCATCATCGTAAAACTCTATCGTAACACTAACAGAGTTAAAACGTAGTTTGTCGGAAACGAAACGATTATAGTACAGGCATTCACGAAAGGTTTTGAACGTCCTCTCATAAATCTCATCAAGGAGATAGGTATCAACCTCGCCACCATCTTTCGTAGGCTTTTTGAAAACTTCACTACAACGGCTCTTATTCAGATTAAACCTCATCCCAATCTCTTGTGTATCCACATGAGGGAGGAATGAATTCAAACTCATCGAAAAAGCATGAAACAATCTACTACCTTTTACTATCTTATTCTGTTCGAATAAAAAAGCAGAAGCACGAGATGCTTCGTCTGCCATCTCGTCGCCAAGCCTCAGAAGCGCTGCCAGCAAACGCATACGAACTCTGAAGTTTGAGATATCTTCTGACTGGGGGAGTTTTCCTATCGGATCATCTTTACCAGAGTGGGCACGAGCAACCTCATATATAATTTTCTTCTCTGGTGAACCAACAACATAACTGTCATACCTCTTTAAGAACTCTTTTGCATTATATTCATGATGTTCACGTCCGCCTATCACATGTCCCGCATCGTGTATTTGAATAGCGGATAGAAGGATGAAACATTCCAAAGGATTCAAATCCAATATTTGTTCGTCTTCATGCCATAGTATTCTCGATACCTTCTCAATAACCATTCGTATATGGTCAGCACTATGGTCATTAAGGTATATATCTCCTTCATCAATGACCAACGTCATGGCTTTTGTTTCTTTATGGACTTCCCTATCCATAAAGTCCTTGAACGTCTTATAGGCACTCACATAGTTATGCCTGCCGGGGAAATAATCCAGCTTATCCTCAAAAGAATAGAAATAATCTTCTAACGTCATGTTTAATCAATAAAAAGGCTATACTTTAACCATTATCGGCCATATTCCAAAATTTTTTCAAAAACTGCTTTTGCCAGCAACGGTGGCACGGCATTACCTATTTGCTGCTGTATATGCATAAGAGTTCCCGAGAAGACAAACTTATCGGGGAAACTCTGTAACCTTGCTGCCTCCCTAACAGAGAGTCCTCTATCCTGATAGGGATGAATTAGCATATTTTTCCTATAGTTGGAAATAACAATCGAAGGTTCATTACCTATCAGTCGTTTATAGATACCGCTATGACAATTAGCCGTGTTGGCATAGTTCTGCATCAGCTCGGCAGGGATAGCACGCCAGTTTTCCCCCTGACCTATATGGCGATATCTTTCTATAACATAGTCCTCATTCCGTGAAACAAAGTTCTGGCGACTCCGTTTTGAGCCCTGACGCATCATTCTCGCGTATGCACTAGCCTGCTTTGCCGGAAGTTTATATGAAAGCGTCGCATCCATCTGGCCGTTCTCCAAATCTGGCAGGTCTCCTATCGCGTCATTTACAGTAATCTTTGTTCCAAAAGGCTCAGGGAACTGAAAATCTATTCCTAAACGGTTACCTACCATAAAGAAACGGTTTCTCCGTTGCGGCACACCGTAATCTGAAGCCCAAAGAACTTGGTGTTTCATTTGATACCCCATCTCTTGAAAGCACTGCTCAACAAGTTTTACTATTTTCCCATTTTCAAAATGCAAAAAACCCTCTACGTTTTCAAACAAGAACCATTCTGGATTCAGTTCACTCACAAAACGCAAGAACTCCTCGAACAAGGAGTTGTTGGGGTTCTGCATATTACGTGTCATCGTGTTTGAGGTTGAGAAGCCTTGGCATGGTGGGCCTCCAAACACAATAAACACACTTTCATCATCGCGCAAGACAAGTCTTTCTTGAGGTCTGATATTGTGGATATCATCCTCAAGAACCAATGTCCCTGGATGGTTTCGTCTATATGTTGCAGCGGCACTTTTGTCCTTTTCAACAGCCATTCTGATGTCATATCCGGCCATTTCCGCACCGAGACTAAGGCCTCCAGCACCGCTAAAAATATCTACACCTATTGGCATATTAGTCAATTTTCATTTTAGGGCACAACACCCCATTATATAATTCTAACTTGCAAAAATAATGATTTATCTCCATAAAGATTGCATTATTTGTACTCTATTTAGAAACTTTAACTTTATACAATGAAGGACTGTCACTCAGATCTCACCCTCTCCCCACCGTATACACTATCGCTTCTGCAAGCATAACAAATGATAACAAAGTGTATATCTTCGATAGTTCATTAAATACATGAGCATCATGCATCAACCATCCCCTTGTCGTAATCATGGCAGCAAACAGTGCATACACACCAGCAACCGAGTATGGCTGCAGCAGCTTAACATCTGTCACTACGAGCAAAATTATTGATAATGCCAAAAAGACCGTTGCCACCCACGCTGCGTAATAGAGCCCATAATACCACCACTTCAATCCTTCAGGCACTTTCACCTTTATGTTGAAGGGTATGCTGCCAGCTCCTTCACCACCTCTAATCACCAGAGAGTGTATTTCCGGATCCTGGCTGCTCTGCCGTTCTATAAACCTTTCTTTCTCCTCAGGAACAACAGCCTCCAGTTGGAAATCTTTTGGCGACCGAGTGTAAAACCAGTTATTGGCTGTTGATGATACAGGCTGATAGTTGTACCTGAGAGCCTTCTCGATGATTGGCACCAACAACTTACACCCTTTCACTCCTTCCCCCTCTCCCTTCTGCACAGAGTCATAGTATCTCAGTTTGATAGAATGGTGCTTTCCTGTATAATGGATAAAGCATGGCTTTCCATCAGACAGGAAGTAAAGCACATTCAGCAGTTGTTCCTTGCTCCAGCCGATAGCCGTTGCCATCTTCACATCCTCGCCGTTCAGTCTTGACGACAGAAGCTCACACACCCTATTGCGAGATACAACGGGTATATGCTCATCCTCCAAATAGATTGTCAGCCAACTCAGCCTATCCCTCGTATTAAACAGGAAATAATCACCATCTGCGAGTGCTTCCAAGTTCTCCAATTCATACTCATTGGTCAGTTCCACACGATTAGGCGTCTCAAAAACCAACTGTCGTTTCTCTCTGGCCACATGACCTATTAAATCGTCAAACACTTCTTCATAGAAGCGTGTCGTTTCGCTCAACAGCAGATTTATAAGCGGGTAGTCCTTTGAGAAATAGTTCCAAAAACTGTTTGGGAGGCCTTCAGGGAAAGCCTCCGTTAATTCCTGGAAAGGAACGATCCGTCTCCGCTTATCATTGAAATCTCCAAAATGACCGTGTTCTATCATATCAATCTCAGTGGGCAAACATGATGACATCTGTTACATTGACCTTCTCCTACTACACACGAACGTTTTTCAGAACGGAGTTGATCCATATTCCTCTCAATGCCTATAGCATCCTCAAAACCTCGATATACATTAACCGTTTGAGCAACCACTCTCATCGCCTTAATAGATTCTATTATAGCTTCAGCAGTAATCTCTTCTCCGGTATGCTCGTATCTTGTTACGCAATTGATGATATCGGCACAACCATGATAACATAGGAAAGCCGCACCTACAGCTGCACTTATATGATCCTGCCCTACCGCTGTGTCCGTTGGAATCGGGCCGAGTGGCATAATGGGCGCATTAAACTGTCTTAGCAGTTTAGCGTGATTCTCCATCTTATCAAGAGGCATATGCCCCACATTCTCTACCATCACATTGATGCCTTTCTGTTGCAGGTATTTGCAAATTGCCAGTTGTTCCTCCGTTTCTCTTGTATGCACCTCGTCGCAAGCATCAAAGATATTTGAAGGGCGGAAAGTCGATCCAAGGCTGATAGTTATGTTGTATTGTCTTGCTATCTCAGCGATCTCGTCAATATGTTCATAAAAAAGGTTCTGTTTTCTAGAATTCTTTTCAATGTCGTATAGACACATCGCACCGCCTCTGCTAGTTACTGCTATATGCCTGTCCCGCTTGGCTATTTCCAAAAGATGCGCATTTGCAGTGAAGTGTATGGTTACAAAACTCACCTTGTCTTCCCCTAGTTGAACAAGATAGTCCTGACATACCTTCCATTCCAATCCTTTACCCCTTGAAAATGGAATATATGCCAAGACTATTCCCACAGGAATATTTAATATCTCCTGTATCTGCTTATATAGAGGCTTCTCTGCTCGATACAAGCTCAAATCCATCATCATATCGGGTATGCAGCCACTCTCCTTTATCCTGCGTATTTTCTCCAATTCGGTATCATACGCATCTTCTGAGTTGCACCCGATATTACAGTTCAACTTAACCTTACGCAATTTCTCTTTTTTTATATCACCTCATCCAGATGACTATTAGAACTGTTGTTAACAACTCTCATACAATGTCCACCTCCTTCAAACTTTCTTATCTCATTATCCCCTTGCAACCCGAATGTAGCAGCCACTCAGCTAAACATGCATTGATTAAAAATAAGGATTGATTATCTCTTCACACCGACCTGTTCTAAAATGTCTTTGGTAAACTTAGAAAGCGGACGTTGTTCTTGTTCGACCAGTTCCAAATGTTTTCCCCATAAAAAGTCATAAATCTGCTGCGGACTGTTATATACACCTTGGAAAGAGTCAAGAAGTCCATTGACAGATGCTTTTGTATAGGCGTTTACCTTATCAATGACTTCTTGTACATAATCACTGTGCATGGTGTATAATTGATTCAAGCCTAACGTTTCAATGTCTTCACATTCCTCATAAGGGCCAAAATAACCGATATGAATATCCTTTTCGTCCTTGATGGATAACACCTCGTTCAATAATAAGCGATTTCCATTTTTACCTACAACACAGAATTCACCTTGGAACCCTTTTTCATACGGATTGATATACAATTGTTTCTGTCTTTTCCCGTGGTTGCAGCAATGACACGATGGTACAAGATTATAGAAAGAGATGGCAAGTGTGGGGTATAAACTTTTGGGGTAGAAATGATCAAATTCTGGGCTTGTGTTCGGATCACCCTTCTGGTTGGGTTTTAAAGTAAAAGTATATTGCCTGTTACAATAAGGACATGTGCGTATATTAAGTTCTGTAAACACAAAGTCCTGCATCAGGCCTTGCATATATCCATATAGTTCTTCAAATGGTTCATTTAAAGCATTATATACATAAGTATACAGACAGGTTCTTTTCCTGTTATGATCACATCTGTCAGCCTCACTTTTCACCTGTTGCCATTTATTTCCCACATACGACCAGATGTCTGCAAAAACATAATCCAATTCCTCTTTCAGCAATCCACATGACACCTCAAAATTTGAATCAAAGAATGCATCATCAGGTATCAGACTCTCCAAAATCAGTTCACTACTCCCGTATATCTTATCTTTTAGGGTATCATATGGAAATGTCTCGGACGTGCCGTCAGAATACTTTTGAGTATAGGAATACTTTTTGGTTGTAGCCTTTTTATAAACCAGGCCCTTCACGGCATCTTTCCAAGCTTTGCATATACCGTCAAGTTTCTGGTCATGAAGTGTCAAAATGCTTATCATGTTTATTCCTCCTTATTCCTTCTTACTATTTGTTCCATAATTCGCTTCACGAGACGTTCATCTACTTGTAGTGAACGATAACCTCCCAGCAGAGTCATCAGTTCGTTTCTTAACACAGGCTCTCCCACTTGCATAAGATCCCGATATATATCATCGAGATTTTCCAATGGAAACTCGCCAGAATTAAGCATAGCAAACAAATCATTAATTTTCCTGTTCGCAAACTCTCCCATTGGCAATCCTGGTAGAAAGAAGCCGTTCTTTAGTAAGTTATGAATATTAGCTCCAAATGTATTCGATTGCATTGAAGTATCTGGTCTTCCATCCTTTAGAAATAAGACATTACATTTGGGGATGTCCGAAAGAATGAATGGCGAATGCGTAACCATGATGATATTAACATCAGTTATAGCATCATCTATCTGCGAATGTTCTAACAAGTATATCAGGCTGTCAATGAACCTCCTTTGATAGTCGGGATGGAAATACAATTCTATCTCTTCTAAAATGATATTTACTTTTGGAAAATTCATTCTTGCAGAATCCTTAAAGACACTTTTCAGATTCTGTAAATGATAGATAATAGCACTCTGCGTGTTCAAGAGTTGCTTCTCTCCTGAGCTAAAAGTATCCATATCCATCAATCTGCCATCGTTAGTTTCAAAAATAAAATGTCTCTCGTATATTGGTGGTGGAAGTGCCTCTGTGTCACGTACTTCCTCTCTGGCATAATAGGCAGCCAAATTCTCAAGTGACAGGCAAAAACCGTCAAAACCGCCCACCTTTTGGCCTTTTATTACATATCCATCTGCATTATCCTTCAGAGAATGCCCAAGATAATAGATAGTCTGTCTCAACTTCAAAGTGACATGTGTTTTCTCTTTTATCACGTCCATCATCAACCTTCCGTATGCTTTCTGCATGGGTACAGCTGTTATTTTACCTGTTGTATCTTGGAAAGCCAAAGGTAAAGTTCGAAAGGATCTCGTCGGGTCATCATACAAACGAGTATAAGTCTCAAAGACGTCAATGGTTTTATAGACAATATAGTGGTAACATTTTTCTTCCTGCGTGAGTTCACTATTGTTTTTCACAATTAATGCAGGTGTCAAATCAAATGCTACTATCCCTCCCATCATTTTTATTCCTGCAGGATGTTTAGTCCAAAAATCGCAAATTCCATCTATTAATTCCAGCCGCTGTAATTGACAGAGATTCATGCAGGAGTAACGATCTAACAACAGGTCAAGTTTTTTTGCTCTTCGAAGGGTTTCTCCTTTCAAAAAGTCATGAATACTCTCAATGACTTCAAGCAACCTCTTCAAATCACTTTCAACTGGCAATAGGCCATCTTTACCCTGATCTTTGAGTTCTTTGTCTTTTTCCTTTACCCAAGCCTTTATGGTTCGAAAAAGAAGGTGATGTCGATTTTGTTTGTCTTTATCAAGTCCCATTGTTCGATAAGCCAAATGTTCCAATGGGACGATAATATGCTTTATTAGTTTTTCTTCATTTTCTTCTAGTAGTTTCCCGTCTTCTGTTTTTGTGATACCAATGCTTTCCACTCGATCTATTTGTTCTTTCAGCAGATACGTATCTTTCTCTTCTTGAAAGAATTTTAATATGGTATTCTCTTGAAGCTTTGATTTCTTCACTTCTACTAAATTCAGGTATTTGGGTCTTTTGTTCTTGATATTTTCAAAAACGCTATTCTTACCTGTTTCTTTACCATAGTCCACAAAGAAATACAACAATCGCTGATTAGATAGTTCCTTCTCTCGTTCTATCTCTATTGAGCCTTTATCTCTGAATGGATGCAAGGTTAACGGAGCCTGGTATCCGTCATTTTTATGGAATAACCACTTTAGCCAACAGGTATCCTCATCTGTCTGTTTAAGCCACTCGCTCCTGAAATCGTAAGTATTATAGGCATAGTGCGAATAGTTAGACACCAAAGTATAGAAAAACTTACCCTTAACTTCATCAATATTCAGTTCACGATCTGTTAGCGAAATACCTTCAGGCTTTATCTGGGCTACCTCCCTTATACTAATAGTTTCTTGCTTTCCAGCTATAGTTAACCTAAATATACTGCTATCAAATTCATAGTATAATCTAATAAATAACCCATCAACATATATCAATTCACCTTTATCCGATAGAATTTCATATCTGATAGCAGCATTGTTTATCGTCCTAAGCAATAATTCCACGAGTGTACTTTTACCCGCGCCATTCTCGCCCACGATAGCAGACACATTAATTCGAATTTTCTTATCCAGATCTATTCTGAAGAAATTCTCATCTATAGGGTTGGCAAATGCTGTTCTCTTACTTACAGAAAATTTCGAATCTATAGTATCAGAAATAACATATCCATTATATAGATAATACATCATATCTGGAACAAGGCATTTTCTCATGCTTTCCTTACATTCTTTCTGAACTTGTATGGCTAATAATCTGAACATTGCTTTCTCAATATTTTCGTTAAAAAAATATCCTATATTCTTCCTTTGGATACATTTCCTGCAGCATCTATTCTTTCTTCCAACACTTCACCTTATCGTATTGGAAGTCCATATCATCCTTTTCTTCATCATTGAGCAGGCTCAGCTTTCGCATGTCCTTTTTTATACTTCTCCACAATACCTGTCACAATTTTGTTAAATCTTTCTCTGTCATCAACATACGAATCTGACAACTTTGTGAGACTTATCAACTCTGCAATAATGCTTCCCTTATTCTCGGCCAGCATTTTCATATCCACACGTTCCTCTGCCAAATCTACCCTATACAGATGACAGGTCTCTATCGTAAAGATTCCTTTATCCGTCTTCCCCCGGTAAAGCACATCTCCTATCAGTTCAATATGCTCCGAATATCTGTCGTATAGTGGATGTATAATCCTAAAACCATCACTTGATTTCGGATAATCCGCTGTTTGCGGGTCAGCCAGCACCTCAGTTGTTCCTTTCCAATCGTTACACCAAAAACAAGACACGCACAGGTTTTCCGGCAAGAACGTCCACTGCGGATGATCGTTCTTATAAACTATATGCTCACGCTGCATCGGGTCGCAAGCTTTTGGCACATGTACCCTACAATATGCACACCTCTTGTTTTGCTTATCATACATGTCATCCCTGAGATTCTTTTTAAAGCACTTGATGTACGTCTTTCCAGAATCCCAGTCATCAGCGACAAGACCCTTTGCTTCCAGCTCCGTTATGGCCTGTTTTTCCTCTTTGGTAGGCTGATATGGCTGCCTAACTACAAAATCCTCCTCTTCAGTCATAGCACTTCACTTATAAGTTTCAACGATTGTATTCAGTATCGTCTTCATCGGGTCAATATCGCTCAAGTGCATTGATATTTCCTGTAATTCCTTCAATTCATCTCTCACTTCTTTTGGCGAAATGGTATTATTCCCCATCCGTTCAAGCAACTTACCTATTCGCTCACCAAAATATCGGTTTCTGTCCGTCGCCGTCTTAAACACTTTCAGCAGCACCTCTTCTGCGCTCCATCCGTATGTGCTTTCAGATATTGTTGTCGCTTTCAAATTACTATTTTCATCTTTCTCAGCCTGAATCACTGAAGAACGTTTCATCGGCAAATCAGACACTATCATGTGGCTATGTGTTGCTATCAGCAGATGACAGACTTTGTTTTTCAATGCTCTGTCAAGGTTGTCTATCAATGTCATCTGCCAGTTAGGATGCAGGCTCAACTCTGGTTCATCCAACAGTACCAGCGTATGTGAATAGTCTGCTGCTGCAGATATGCTCAGAACGGTTGCCAGCATATCAAACTCCCCTGAGCTCATCTCTTCCGATGTAATATTGCTTCCTCGCTTATGGAATATGACATTCGTAGAATTATTCACCAAATCATACTGTTTCAGCTTATATATATATCGTAACTCGTCAATAGTGTCTCCTGTTGTCGTATCGCTGTCAAAATCTATATCGTAGTCATGCTGTGCCTTGCCTGAAGCAGTCTTGGTCTTATAGAAATTATAGAGTTGGTTCGTTTTGGCGTTCTTCTCCTTTTTGTCGAGTCGATTATATTCCCTATCCTTTTCCACGCGCTGGGCTACCGATTCTTTTAGGGCTCCATCTTTCTTGTCTTTCATTACCATCGTATATGACAATGACACCCTATGGTCATAACCAATGAAGTCAAGTATAGAGCAAATATTCTTTCGTTGCTCATCATCCATCTGCTCACTCAGTGCGAAAAGCAACCTAAAAGCTATAGCAGAAGAAGAGATCATACTACCGTTCACATGAGCACCCACATATTTATAGTAAGGTACATCATATTTCGTTTGTGCTGAACCGTTCACCTTCTGAATGGGCAACTTGTCAAATGCCCCGAAATGACAAGCAACGATTGCCGGAATCCTTAACTCCTTTAAAGAACGGAAATACCCATCAATCCTAACGAAATAGTTCTTCTCCAGCCTGATGACTTCACAGTCCGACCCGTCAATATGATAGCTGATACCTTTCAATCGTCCCTTATTAGCAGACGAAATCCTTTGTTCTGTTCCGTTGATACAGGCATGCAGATCAAGAAAGAAATCAACTATTTCTTTCATCAACATACTCTTACCTGCACCGTTAGTACCTATGAGTACAGAGAATAATGGCTGTTTGTTAGCCTCTTCAAACGAACCAATATCGATGCCATTAACCTCTTTATTCGGCGACAACAGCACTAATTCACTAATCCAAAAGGTTTGTTTATTACTATAAACCAGAGGAGGTATATCTGTTAATGTTTCGTATTGATTATCTCTCAACTGATGCCTAGATATCTTTTTCCCATCAATAGCATTGAGTGCATCCAGATCCATCCGCCCAACAATCTTCAACGTCGAAGGTACTTCCTTTTGATTGCCATAGACACCATTTTCAGCAGCAATCTCAACCATTCTCCGTAAATCATTATCGCGTGAGCCAAATGCTTTCACCAGGATTGCCATATCATCAGGAATCTTCGTATTAGGTGTGAAGTAATTCT
>Ga0310696_10003143_pt1 | contig 20878 bp, 17 predicted proteins | sample AusTroGonzalo_MG_4_FD_203885 | JGI IMG/M metagenome (GOLD analysis project Ga0310696, IMG submission 203885) | Bovine rumen microbial communities from tropical cattle in Woodstock, Queensland, Australia - Gonzalo_02 (v2) (version 2) | ecosystem: Host-associated > Mammals > Digestive system >... | reverse complement strand
AGAAAATAAAGAAAAAGAGGAGTGATCTTATGAGAAAACTTACCCCACAGGAGCTTAGAGAGCAGTTTGATCAGGATGTGGAGCGTTTTTCCAATATCCAGGCCGGACAGAATTCGATCATGGATTCTGTGCTGGTTTCGGATTTGATGGAGAAGGCGATCAAGGCGATGACTCCGCAGGCGCGGACGGCCTGCGATATCGGGTGCGGCGCGGGGAATTATGCTTTGCGTGTTCTGAGGCAGTTCCCGGAGATCGAGCTGACTTTGATAGACCTGAGCCCCAATATGCTGGATCGCGCCGTGCAGAGGATTACGGAGCAGAAGGGTAAGATCAAAGCAAGGATCGAAGGGGATATCCGCGATGTCGCTTTGGACGAAGAGGCTTTCGACGTGATGACCGCGGCGGCAGTTTTGCATCATCTGCGTTCACGTCAGGAATGGGATGGTGTCATGCGGAAAATATACCGGGCCTTGAAACCGGGCGGAATGTTCTGGCTGTGGGATCTGGTGAAGTATGACGATCCCCGGATGCAGGCGATACAATATGAGCGTTTCGCGGATTATTTGATCGAGCATGAGGGTGAGGAGTTCCAGAAAATGATTTTTGAGCGTGTGGAAGAAAGCGATACACCGGAGAATACGCCTTTTATTTTCCAGAAAATGCTGGAGGTCGGTTTCAAAGAGGTGGATATTTTCCACAAGAATGCGCTTTTCTGCGGAATATACGGGAGAAAATAGATGTCCGGAAGGCTCATACTCATCATAGGGAAGAACGGTCAGGTCGGGTTTGAGCTGAGACGTTCCGTCGTGTCCCTGGGTGATGTAACCGCGACCGGTTCTGATGAACTGGATCTTACGCGGGAAGAGTCTATCTATTCAGTCCTCGATCGGATCAAACCGGATGTCATCATCAACGCGGCCGGGCATACAGCGGTAGATAAAGCCGAGGAGGATAAGGAGAACGCGGAGAAACTGAACGCGGAGGCTCCGGCTGTTTTGGCGCGGTATTCAGAGCGGAACGGCGCTTTGCTGGTGCATTATTCCACGGATTATGTTTTTGACGGTACCGGGAGACGACCTTATCTGGAAACGGATCCTGCCGCGCCGCTGAGCGTGTACGGCAGCACCAAGAACCGGGGCGATGAGGCGATCCGTAAGTCGGGATGCGCTCACTTGATTTTCCGCTTGTGCTGGGTCTATGGAGCGCGCGGACGCAATTTCTTTTTGACCATGCGCAGGCTGGCGGCCAGCCGGGAGGAGCTGCGTGTGGTATGCGATCAGCGCGGCTGTCCAACCAGTTCCAGGCTGATCGCGGAGGCAACGGCACAGGCTCTGGGACAAGTCCTGAGAAGCCCTTCTCCGGAGTCTTATTACGGGACTTATCATCTGGCTTCGGGCGGCGAGACTACCTGGCATCAGTTCGCCGGTAAAATCATCGAGTTGATGCCGGCGGAGAAAAGAGTTTGCTCACAGGTCACACCCATCACAACGGCGGAGTATCCCACGGCGGCGATCCGCCCGGCTTATTCCGTTCTGGACTGCGGCAAACTGAAAGACACTTTTGGGATAGAGCTTCCTCACTGGGAAGCCGTTTTGGAATTAGTAAACGAAGAATTAAACACACAGAATTAGAATATGAAAAATACCTTATTATGCGGCGCGCTGCTGGCTGTTCTGACGGCCGGTGTCAACGCGGATACATCAGCTCCCTGGGCTGATCCCGAAATCAATGAGATCAATCGTGCCCCGATGCACTCTTCGTATTTCGCATACGAAACTGCGGAGAAGGCGGCCGCGGCCGATAAATACCAGTCTTCCCGGTTCCTTTCTCTGGATGGAAATTGGAAGTTCAACTGGGTCAAGAATGCCGGAGACCGTCCTCTGAATTTCTTCAAGAAGGACTTTGAAGATCAGTATTGGACGGATTTCCCGGTACCGGGCTTGTGGGAGCTGAACGGCTATGGCAATCCTGTTTATAAGAATATCGGTTATGCCTGGAATACGCAGTTCCACGCCAATCCTCCGTTCGTGGAGGAAAAGAATAATGCCGTGGGATCTTATCGCCGCACGATCAATATCCCGGCGGACTGGAGCGGAGAGGATGTGTTTATCCATATTGGTTCCGCTACGTCTTGTTTGTCGCTGTGGGTCAACGGTGAATATGTGGGCTACAGCGAGGACAGCAAGCTGGCGGCCGAGTTCGATGTGACCAAGTATCTCCAGCCGGGTGAAAATCTGATCGCGATGCAGATCTTCCGCTGGTGTGACGGCACCTATCTGGAAGATCAGGATTTCTGGAGACTTTCCGGCATCGCGCGGGAATCTTATCTATACGCGCGTCCGCAGGCCCGCATCAATGATTATTTTGTCAAAACGGATCTGGATGAGAATTATGAGGATGCCACTTTGCAGATCGATTTCTCCATGCAGAAAGCGAACGGCAAAGTTCTGGAAGTGACCTTGCTGGATCCTGCCGGAAGTACGCTTTATTTCTCAGAGACAGAGATCAGCGGCGACGAGTTTTCCGAGAAGGTCGAGCTGGATTCACCGATGAAGTGGTCGGCGGAATCACCGGTTTTGTATAATCTGCTGTTCACGCTGAAAGAGAAAGAGGGCGAAACGATCGAATCTATCCGTCAGACTGTCGGCTTCCGTAAGGTCGAGCTGAAAGGCGGTCAGCTTCTGGTGAACGGCCAGCCTGTTTTGATCAAGGGCGTCAATCGTCATGAAATGGATCCGGACAGCGGTTATATCATTTCTATGGACAGGATGATCCAGGATATCCAGGTCATGAAGGAGAATAACGTCAACGCGGTGCGCACCTGCCATTATCCGGATGATCCCCGCTGGTACGATCTGTGCGACAGATACGGCCTGTATGTCGTAGCCGAGGCGAATGTCGAGTCTCACGGCATGGGCTATGGAGATAAGACTCTGGCCAAGGTCGAGAGCTACAAGAAGGCTCATCTGGAGCGGAATCAAAGGAATGTCGAATGCCAGAAGAATCATCCTTCGATCATCATCTGGTCGCTGGGTAATGAAGCCGGCAACGGTCCTAATTTTGAAGCCTGTTATGACTGGATCAAAGAACGTGACAGTTCACGGCTGGTTCAGTACGAGCGCGCGGAACTGGCCCGCAACACGGATATCTATTGCCCGATGTATGCCGATTACAGATGGTCGGAGGAGTATGCCAGCAAAGAGCAGAAACGCCCGATGATCCAGTGCGAATACGCTCACGCGATGGGCAATTCCGAAGGCGGCTTCAAGGAATACTGGGATCTGTTCCGCAAGTATCCGCTGCTGCAGGGCGGTTTTATTTGGGATTTCGTGGATCAGGCGCTGCGTCATTATACCCCGGAGGGCAAGATGATTTATACCTACGGCGGTGATTATGGACGTTATGAGGCCACAGATCATAATTTCAACTGCAATGGTCTGATCAGCCCGGATCGCGTTCCTAATCCGCACATGGCGGAAGTCCGCTATTTCTATCAGTCCATCTGGACCACTCCGGTCGATCTCCAGCAGGGAACACTGGAGGTCTATAATGAGAACTTTTTCACCGATCTGTCCGATTACTATTTGGAATGGCAGCTGGTGGGTGACGGCGTTCCCGTGTCTCAGGGGACTTATATGGATCTGATAGCCCTGCCGCAATCCAAACAGACGATCCAGCTGGAAGATTATGAAGTCTTTCCGGAGGATTACAGCGAACTGCTACTGAACCTGAATTACAAGTTGAAGAAGACCAGACAGCTTTTGCCGGCGGGCTATCCCGTCGCGCAGGATCAGCTCGTTGTCAAGGCATACAGCGATTATTCCGCCGAGCTGGCAGCCTCCGCCAATCCGGTGACCAAGGAAGAACAGCTGTCGCACCTTGTTTTGAGCGCGAGCGGTGTCAGTGTGACTTTCAACAAGAGGACAGGCTGGATAGATTATCTTTCCCTGAACGGTGTCGAGCTGCTGGCTAACGGATACTCCATCCGTCCTTCTTTCTGGAGAGCGCCCACCGATAACGATTACGGCGCGCGTCTGCAGCAGCGGTTCGCGGCCTGGAAGAATCCGTATCTTGAGCTGAAAGAGCTGAAGCCGGAAATGAAGGAGAACGGCTGCACCGTGACAGCGAAGTACGAGATCAGAGGTCTGTCCGCCTCGCTGGTGATGACTTATGAATTCAGCGGAAATGGTGAGTTGGCCGTTACGGAAGCGTTGACCGTGGACAAGGAAAAGAAAGACCAGCCCGGCTTGTTCCGCTTCGGGATGCAGGTCGTGATGCCGTGGTGGTTCGACAAGATCGAGTATTACGGCAAGGGTCCGGGCGAGAATTATGCGGATCGCCAGTCCGCGGCACGCATCGGTCTTTACAAACAGACAGTGGATGAGCAGTTCTATCCTTATGTGCGTCCTCAGGAGACCGGCACCAAGAGTTCTGTCCGCTGGTGGAAGCTGACCGATATTTCCGGTGTGGGACTGCAGGTCCGTTCGGATGATTCTTTCTTTGCCTCCGCGCTGCATTATCTGCCGGCGGATCTGGACAACGGAATGTCCAAAGAATCCAAACAGTCGCATTCCGGCGAGCTGACTCCGCGGTCGCTGACCTGCTTTTCCATTGACGGCAGACAGATGGGCCTGGGCTGTATCAACAGTTGGGGCGCGCTGCCCAGACAGGAGTATATGCTGCCTTACGCGGATTACACGTTCCGCTTTGTGCTGACACCGATCAGCAAACGCTAACAGCTTTGAGCTGAAAAACAAAGATCCCCGATGGTCATTCCACCGGGGATTTTTTATTTCTTTCTTTATCCGTTTTTATTTGGCGACCTCGAAGGCGAATCCTTTGAGGTATTCGGTTTCGGGGATGACCGGGATAATGGGATGATCCGGGGACTGGCTGTAGATCTGAGTCCGGCGCAGGATCTTGTGAGCATCGAAGGCCGCGTTCAGGATGACGTTCTGGAAGGTCTGTGTGTCCACATGGTGCGAACAGCAGAAGGTGGCCAGTGTGCCGCCGGGCCGCAGGAGCTTCAAGGCTCTCAGGTGGATCTCTTTGTATCCATTCAGCGCGGCATCCACCGAGTGGCGGTTCCGGGTGAAAGAGGGGGGATCCAGAATGATGAGGTCAAAGAGGTCTTTCTGTTCTATCTCGGTATTCTTGGCGTGTTCGATCAGCCAGTCGAAGGCGTTGGCGTTGATGAAGGTACAGCCGGAAAGGTTGTTAAGTTTGGCTCCTTCACTGGCTGTTTTGATGGCTGTTTCGCTTTGGTCTATGCCAATGACTTCGCGGGCACCGCCTTTGGCGGCATGCAGGGCAAAACCGCCCAGGAAGCAGAAGCAGTCCAGGACACGGGCACCGGCGGCCATATCGCCCACTTTCTTGTAGTTGACCTGCTGATCCAGATAGCAGCCGGTCTTGTGGCCGGAATCAAAGTTGACCTTGAACTGGAGCTGGTTCAGGCGGATAAGCTGGTCGCCCGCGGGAGCGGTGCCGTACAGGGTGGAATGGACCATCTCCATGCCTTCAAAGGTACGGGAAGGGGAGTCGTTCTTCTCCAGAACAGCGGTCGGATGAAAGATCTCTTTGAGGGCTTCCACGATCAGGGGCTTGCGCTGATCCATGCCCAGCGAGGTGGTCTGAAGCACGAGGACATCTTCGTACTTGTCAATGATCAGTCCGCTGAGGAAATCGCTTTCGGCATTTACGACGCGGAAAGAGGTGGCACCCGGCATGGCATGACGGCGCACTTCCAGGGCGGTCTCGATCTGTTTTTTGAAAAATTCGGTGTTGAGGGTCAGCTTTTCCCGTCGGGAGAGGAGACGGACCCGGATCTTGGACTTGGAGTTGAAAAGTCCGCATCCAACGAGGTGATTTCGGGAGTCCAGGACTTGCACACATTCCCCATCGGCGATGGGTTCACGAAGCGGGGTTATTTCACCATAATAGACCCACGGATGCCCGGCGCGTAAGCGGTCGGCTTCGCGGGGCTTGAGATAAACAGTTTTTAACGGCTCACCGTTCATGCAGTTAAGATATCCGTATGGAGGCAGATGTCAAACTTAGAATGAGGGAAAACACAGGGAAAGACGTTTTACTGATGATGTGCAATTAGAGAAAGTTTTTTGAAAAACGTGAATTATATAAGTGCCGCTTATTATTTTAGTAAAGTTATCTTTTTATTTGACTTAGAACCGCCGGATTTTGTAGAAAACAGGGCGTATGGTTAATGCCAAAACGGCCAGAATAATCGTAATACTTGCTGCATTAACAATTTCCGGTTCGCAATGTTTTGCGGAGGATGCAGCAGCGGCACAGCCAGCCGCGCAAAATACAGATACTCCTAAAGTCGCAGATGCTGCAGAAGTTGAAGAAGATGCTGATCAACTAGATGAAGCAGAACAAGATGTCGCTCCACAGGAAGGAGCTGAACAAACTGCGGTCCAACAGGAAAAAGTCTCCAAAGGTCTGACAGAAGAATGGATCCAAAAGACAAAACATCCCGTTTCCTGGTTGAAGTGGGGCGCGGATCTGCGCGCTCGTGAAGAGTATCTGACTAATCCGCAATACAATGAGGCGGATGAAGATAAGAATCATCAGCGCTACCGTTTCCGTTTATGGGCGGATGTGATGCCGACCGAGTATTTTTCCTTCAGCGGCCGCGCGATGTATGTTTTAAGAAACTTTATTGATCCCAAAGCCTCCAGAGGGTGGGAATCCGGCGAAGTGATGTTTGACAATCTCTTCGCGACACTGGAACCGCAGGATTCCAACTGGCGCTTGAGAATCGGCCGCCAGGAGCTGATCGACATGGGACAGAACTGGATCGTTCAGGACGGTACCACTCGAGATGGTTCCCGCACAACATTCTTTGATTCAGCGCGTTTCACATGGAAGTTCCCGGATGAGGAAACAACCCTGGACGCGGTCTATCTGTATCAGTGCGCGAAGTCCGATGCCTGGCTGCCGCCGATCGATATGCAGAAAAGCCGCCAGTACCTGGCAGAAAATGATATCCAGGGTGGTATGCTGCTCCTTCGCAATAAGCACTTTGAGAAAACGATCCTGGACGGACTTTTCATTTACAAGCATGAATATCCGAGCGATCTGGCCAGCTCTATCTCCGGTGACAGTGTGACGTTCCAGCCGCAAGTCACCGTCAAGTGGAATGACAACTGGTCGATGGTTGCCCGTGCCGCGATCCAGGGAGGCAAACGCAATGACCTCGATTTCCTGGGGTACGGTGGTGACGCGAAAGTGACTTACTCTTTCCATGATGTCGTGAACAGCAAACTGTGGGTTGGTTTTGAATACCTTTCCGGTGATGACAGCAGCCCCGATGTCGGTTTCGATCCGTTATGGGGACGTTATCCGCGTATCAGTGAGATCATGGCTTATACCCGTGTGGACAGCGGCAGAGCTTGTGACTACTCCAATATGTATTCACCTTATGTGGGTTATTCCATGGAGCCTTGGGAAAATGTTCGTTTCTCCGGAACTTATCGCCCGATGTTTGCGCCTGAAAACCCGCTGGGCGGTGATGCCAAACACAGTGTGGATGGCGAATTCAAGGGACATCTGATCTATGGCATTGCGGAGTACAGCTTCACAAAGCACATCAAGACTCATGCCGTGATCGAATCGATCATCCCCGGAAACTTTTACACACCTGATTACAGAGCTACGGCCTTGTTCATCCGCGGCCAGGTGTTCTTAACTTGGTAATACATAAAATAGAAGATAAAATATGACAAAATCACAGTTCATTAAATTCATTATCGCGACAACCCTCGCGATCGCGGCGCTCTTTCTGCCGTATGAATCCATGGGGTTTGTTGATGACAACACATTGAGCCCGCTGGAAATCCGCGTAGTCGCGATTTTTGTGATGGCGGCACTCTACTGGATCCTCCAGCCGTTTCCGATCTGGTCCACCTCCATGCTCGTCATCGTTCTGATGATCCTGACGGTGTCCAATTCATCGCTATTACCTTTCCGTGTGGAGAGTTACAGAATCGCAGAATCCTTTATTATGAATGGGGTTCAAGATGTCAATATCGGACCTGAAGTCCCTGTTACCATGCTGACATTCAAGTCTATCATGGCGACATTCGCGGACCCGATCATCATGCTCTTCCTGGGCGGATTCTTCCTGGCTGCTGCGGCGACCAAATACCGTCTGGACTTGAACCTGGCGCGTGTGCTGCTGAAACCGTTCGGCAAGAATCCCAAAGTCGTGCTGCTCGGTCTGATGGTGATCACCGCTGTGTTCTCCATGTTCATGAGCAATACCGCGACCGCGGCAATGATGCTGGCCATTTTAACTCCGGTGCTGAAGCTCTTTGATGCCGAAGACAGGGGCAAGGCCGCTTTTGCTTTGGCAATTCCTCTGGGAGCCAATATCGGTGGTATGGGGACCCCGATCGGAACGCCTCCGAATGCCATCGCTCTGGGCGCTCTGCAAAACGCCGGCTTCAATATTTCTTTTGGTGAATGGATGCTGTTTGGTGTGCCGTATGTGCTGGTCATGATGGTGATCGCCTGGCTGCTGCTGCTGAAGATCTATCCGATCAAGATGAAAGAGATGACCTTGAAGATCGCCGGCGCGGACAAGTTCGATACCAGCCCCCGCGCGATCATTGTTTACTGCACCTTTGCTCTGTGCGTCCTCCTGTGGATTACCGGTAAAAATGTTCACGGCATTAATGATAATGTGATCGCGATGATCCCGATGGCGGTTTTCGCGCTGACGGGTGTGATCACAAAACACGATTTGAATGATATGAGCTGGGATGTGCTCTGGCTGGTGGCCGGTGGTTTCGCTCTCGGTCTGGGATTACAGAGTACCGGTTTGGCTCAGCACTTGATCAACGCCATTCCGTTTGCCAGCTGGTCTCCGTTCATGCTGATGGTGGGCTGCGGCTTCGTCTGTTTGTTCTTCGCGAACTTCATGAGCCACACTTCCACAGCCAGCTTGATGGTGCCTATTTTGATCACAGTGGCAGTGGCTTGTAAGGATACACTGGCTCCTCTGGGTGGTGTGACCTCTCTGATGGTGGCTGTGGCCTTTGCCTGCTCACTGGGTATGTGTCTGCCGATTTCCACTCCGCCGAACGCACTGGCTCACGCGACGGGTTATACCGATACAACAGGTATGTGGAAGACCGGTCTGATACTGGGTATCGGTGGTTTGATTCTCTCCTGGGTGATGATGTATATCCTTTCAAAGGTACTTTTCACCGTCTAAGAGAATAAATAATAAATACTAAAAACAAAAAGAGGACAAGATTGATTGTCCTCTCTTTATTTGGTTTGAATTATGAGTCGGAATATTAATTGGAAGCTGATTATCAAGTCATCAATAGCTGTTATTGCGTTTTTGGTTGTCTGGAATCTGCCTAGTTATATCTTTTGTATTCAGGATTTAACCTGTATTGAACAGAGAGTGATCGCGATTTTTGTTTTTGCGGCTTTGATGTGGCTGATGGAAACGATCACACCTTGGGCGACTTCGATTTTGATCGCTGTACTGCTTTTGTTTACATGCAGCGGCAGCTGTATGAAATTCTTTGCGGCAAGTCATGTCAAAGGTATGTATCTTGGTCATCTGCTCAGCTATAAGGGGATTATGGCCAGTTTCGCGGATCCGGTCATTATGCTGTTTTTAGGTGGATTCACTATAGCCGTGATCGCCGCTAAAATTGGTCTGGATATGAAGTTGGCGAAAGTGATACTGAAACCTTTTGGAGATAAACCCAAGAATGTGATGCTGGGGTTTATTCTGGGAACCGGTATTATTTCCATGTTCGTTTCAGATTCAGCAACTGCCGCGCTGATGCTGGGATTTTTGCTTCCCATATTAAAGTCTATAAAAGGGGATGAGATCGGAAAGAAAGGCTTGATCCTGGCGATCCCTATTGGTGCCAATATTGGCGGAATGGCTACGCCGATTGGAACTCCGCCTAATGCGATCGTAGTGCGGTATCTGAATGATCCAGAAGTGCTTGGAATGAGTGTCAGTTTTGGTGATTGGACGGTTTGTATGCTTCCGCTGTCGCTGGCAATGCTTTTCTTTGGCTGGTTCTTGTTAAAAAAACTGTTTCCCTTTCAGCAGGGGCATATTCCCTTGGATTTGGAGAAAAATGTGGCTTTAAAGAAGAGTGAACCAATGAGTAAATGGAAAATCATTCTTATCTACATCACAGTTGGCATGACTATTCTCCTTTGGCTGACAGACAGGTTGACCGGGATGAATGCCAATGTGGTGGCCATGCTGCCTATTGCGGTGTTTTGCGTGACTGGCATCCTTACCAGCGATGATCTGGCACAGTACAACTGGAGTGTGCTTTGGATGGTTGCCGGAGGAATTGCCCTTGGACATGCTTTGGATGAGAGCGGTTTAGCAAAGCATATCATTTCAAACATTCCATTCAATCATTGGCATCCGGCTTTATTATTGTTTATTCCGGGATTGATTTGTTTTGGCTTGTCAACCTTCATATCTAATACGGCTTCAGCGGCTTTATTGGTGCCGGTCCTTTCTGTTGTCGCGGCTTCATCAGGAGAAACTCTCATGCCGTTAGGCGGAGCAGCCGTTTTGCTGTTCGGCTTGGCGATGAGCGCGTCTCTGCCGATGATCCTGCCTGTTTCTACTCCTTCAAACGCGCTGGCCTATTCAACCAATATGCTGGAACACAAAGATATCGTTCGGGTGGGCTGCATCATTGGCTCAGTCGGCATGATTGTGGGATATGGTGTTTTGATCACTTTAGGAAAACTCAATCTCTTGTAACAGGCAAATACACATAAACACGAAGAGTCCCATGAAAATGGGGCTTTTTTTTTGAAAAGATTGACAGCGCGTCATATATGACGGCGTTGACAGTTGATAGAAGATGATTGATTTCTCTTTTGGTGTCATATAAAGATTTCTAATTTAAAAAATGAATTTCAATATCTAATTTTAATAGTTAAAGAAACTTATGATTTAGAATAGACATCACTGAATAATTTTATAAAATCATTTTCAGCAGCTGTAACAGGCTGTAGTTTGGGTTCAGTAAAGGAAATCTGAAGTTATCAACTTTCATAAACGATCATGAATGATATTGCAAACTGGCTTTTGTCGAATTGGGTTTTTGCTACGCTTCCGGCCTTGACTCTCATCATGGGATTGGGCGAGATCGTAGGTCGCTTCAAACTGCCGGGCAACTTCAAGCTGGGTGTGGCCGCCGTTTTCTTTGTGGGTGTGGTATTTGGCATGATCTATCCGGATCTGAAGATCCACCATGATATAGAGAGATTTGGTCTGGCTCTGTTCATTTATTGTGTCGGTTTGACCGCAGCTCCCGCGTTTTTTCAATCACTCAAGCGCAATGGATTGATGCTGAATTTTGTGACTTTTGTGGCAATGACCGCTATTTTCTTCTGCAGTGTTGGTGTGATTAAGTTTTGTGGCAAAGATTCCATGGTCATCAGCGGTCTGTTCTGCGGGACACTGACGAATACACCTTCCTTGAACGCGGCCAAAGAGGCAAAACGCCTGATGACCAAAAACGCGATCGAGCAGTATATCAAAGAAAACGGATTGGATGAAGATCAAGCCGATGAGTATAGAGATATCCAAAATGATATCGTTGAAAAGAATTTAAAAAAGGTGGATGCCGGTTATGGCGTAGCGTATCCTTTTGCCATCATCGGGGTGCTGCTTATCATCCAATTCCATCTAATACGGGAAAGGAGGCGCACCGACAATCAAACCCCGGCAGCGATCTATCTGATCAGTGTTGTCGAATTGGGTAAAGATGTACCGGGAAATTACCGCTGCTGGACGGGTGCTTTGATCAATCGTTTTACGGGTGTGGTGGCATCCCGTTACCGCTTTAACGGAGAACATCATTTTATTGATGGTGATACGATGATCCCTATGGGCGCGATGGTCGTGATCGAAGGGCCTTCCGAGTCTGTGGAAAAGGCTGCAGATATTCTTGGTAAGAAGGGAGATATGGCTCTTATTCAAGATCGTGAATATTTTTCAACACGGTTTTTTACCGTTTCCAATAAACTGCTGATCAATCAAAGTGTCTGGAGTCTGAATCTGAGCAATATGGGCGCGAGTATCTGCCGTATCAAGCGAGGAGATACCCGCCTTGAGATCAACCAGCGTACACGTCTTCAGCTGGGAGATCTGGTGCGTGTGATCGTCAAAAAGGACAAACAGGCATCGCTTAATAAATTCTTTGGCAACTCTATGAACATCGCTACCGAACAGACCTTTTTCAGTCTGTTTATTGGAGTTGCCCTGGGGCTTTTGATTGGCCAGATACCCATTCCGATTCCGGGTGTGGATGTTCCGGTCACCTTGGGATATGCCGGCGGACCGTTAGTCGTCGCGTTGGTTTTCGGTTCCATAGGACGTTCCGGGCCGTTTGTCTGGAGCATTGCTCCGGCTGCGAATATGGCTTTGCGCCATGCCGGGTTTGCGTTATTCCTGGCGGTGATCGGTGTCAATTCCGGTTCAAAACTGCTGAGTACATTGAGAGGGGACGGCTGGTTCCTGATTCTTGTTTCACTGGGAATGCTGATCCTTGTTCATCTGATCATCTGGATAGTGATGCTGATATGCCGGGTGCCCAGTATCCCGACAATGTTGGGTGTGATGAGCGGTTTCCAGACACAGCCGATGGCGATGGAATTCGCGGCTTCCCGTTCAGATGCCACGAGCGTGAATGTAGGCAACGCCTCAGTTTATCCTTTGGCGACGATCCTCAAGATCTTCTACGCCCAGCTTTTGATAGTGATGTTCTTATAGAGAAGGAAAAGCTTTTTAAATATTTTCTCTACCAGATTGGGAAGAGATAATCAATTTTCATCCTTTTTCCCTGATTCCAGATATTTCTTATAAGGTTTGAAATCGGGATCGTTCTCGAACATTTTATCCACCTCTTTGGAGTCACCTTTGCGTCTGGCCACCTTCAGCCAGTAATCCACTTTTTCAAAGCGTTTTGTCAGACTGTGATAGCAGGCGTAGTCGTAGGCGAAGCGCCAGTCATTCTTGAATTGCTTTTCTACGGATTGGAGCGTCTCATAAGCTTTCTGATATTGTTTTTGGTTGTAGAAAGACTGAGCCCGCATCATCCAGGAATCTACATTGGCACTGTGGAAGAGCGTAAGGGAATAGGAGACATCTTTGCATTTTTTATGGTACCCCAGCTTGTACAGGATGGACCATTTCAGTGCCAGCACCTCAAAGCGGATCGCGTATTTGTCCGTGATCTGTTCGATAGATAACAAGGCTTCCTCACTGTTGCCCAGTTCCATCCATCCGATCGCTTCGAGAAAAAAAGTCATGCTGGGGTTTTCTGAGAACGGCGGCAGCTCTGGTTCTGCGTTAGGAGCGGGGATATCTTTTTTCATCAGAATTTTACGCTTTCATTTACTTTTCCGCAGTGAGGACAGCGGGAACGATCAACGTCTGGGTCATCCGTATAGACGAAATCACAGTTTTTGCAGCGGAAGATACGGTCCTTGCTGGGCGCGGGTTCAAAGCGCTTGCGCAGCTTTTCGGAGTGGACATTCAGCACACAGATGAAAAGCAAAACCAGGACAACATCTAACAATATGACATCTTCCAAATTCATAGATCATTGAGGTGTTTGTATGGACTGTGTTGCCCAGCAGATCGTAAACAAAACCGTTTGAGATCGCGTCCAGTTATCCGGCCGGCGCGGTGTATCAGAGGGAACAGGATTAATGGGAAGCAGACGCATAGACTGGATGGCGCGGATGGCATCCTCGTCGGCCTGCGGCATCCCGGAGGATGAAAATAGCGTGGCTGAAAAGATACGGCCGTCTTCGCCCAGTACGGCTTGAACAACAGTGTTGGGCAGGATGCCGTTCCAGGACTGAGTGGGAAGCTCCATCGGCGGGAGTTTCCAGGTGTTCTTGAGACTGTCCGGAAGCTGGATATAAGAATGGGTGGGAAAGACCCTGACGTAAGATTCTTTCAGCTTGAGCGAGGGAACATAGGGGCTTTCCTGAACCTCGATCCGTTCCGCGGTAGGCATCAGGACATCAGACAATTCTTTGGTGAAAATATTCGTTGGAGGAGTTATTTCAAAAGAGGGATAGACCGATTTCGAGCTGTAGGTCGTGATTGGCTTTTCTGTCCATAAAAAGCCGGATACCCCGTTTTCATGCGCTCCGGCAAAAACGCTTGGATCAAAGGCTTCTATCATTGAAGCGACAACGGAATGAGGATCGGTGTCGTAATTAGCGACCATTAATGTTTTCTGCCGGGTATCGGGCTGACGGGGGACGATTTTTCTGGAGTCTAAGAAGATGTAATAAAAAAGGATATGAACGATGAACAAACATCCTATCAGAGTGTACCACTTCTTTGGCGGCCATGTTTGTTTTTCCAGCACAGCCCGATCTGCCGCGTAGGAGTTAGCGCTTTTGTGATTCATCGGATGATTGGATATCGGTTTGAGCCGGTGGATCATCTTCCACGTTGCGCCTGGACTTGGTGGCCATCAGTATCCGCTTCAGTCCCGCCTGATAGGTCAGGGCACTTGCGTGGGCGATCCTGTCCACCTGTGTTTTATGGTCGGCAACGATGATGACCGCTGTATCTGGATTCTTCTCTGCGGCATGTTTGAAACTCTTCAGCAGAGCCTCATCCGAAACGCTCCTGTTAGCGATATAATACCGGCCGTCATCATCCAATCCTACCACCAGTGAAGGACCGATAATACCCGGAAGTTCCGTATCCGGAGCGGGGAGTTCGATATTCACGCCGGATTTATTGACAAGAGAGGATTCTACCAGCAGAAACGCAATGATCAGGAGGAGTACGCAAGAAAAAGCAGAACCATCCAAACGGTTGCTCATAGCTTTTAAATTGCGGTGATATTTCACGGGATGCCTCTTAGTGGTTGTTATTCAGATCGTGAGACGGCTCGAAGAGAAAATGAGTGATATCGGTGGATGTTTTTTCCATATCCAGAACGATGTTGTTCACTCTCTCGATCAGATAATTATACCCGGCGCGGGCGGTAACGGAAAGTGCCAGCCCCAGAGCCGCGGAGATGAGCGCGGTCCAGATACCGCCGCTCAGAACATTGACATCCGCGAAAGGACCTGCTAACTGCATTGCGCGAAACATTTTGATCATTCCAAGAACAGTTCCCAGACAGCCTAACGGCTGAGCGATCTCGGCAATTGTTGCCAGCCAGGAAAGGCGTGTTTCCAGACGAGGCACTTCTATCAAACCCGCGGATTCGATAGCGTCGTTCACGCTCTTGGTTCCCAGGTTTTTATTCAGGATGGCCAGTTTGACCAAACGAGCGACGGGACCGGGAGTCGCGTCACATATCGAAAGCGCTTCCATCTGATTCTCACGGCGCAGCACGTTTTTCACGCCGGTGATGAATTCTTTGGAGTCGATCTGAGCCCGGTGATAGTGTAGAAGTCGTTCAATGAATATGGCGGCTCCTAGTGCGCCCAGCACCAAAAGCACCCACATTATTGTCCCCCCGTTGTTGAAGAATATATGCAGCATATCCTATGCGGTTCATGGTAGCTATTTTAGGATAAAATCGCAAGTGTTTAAGACCTCTTGCTCAAAAAAATCCTCTGTCGGCAGACAGAGGACGCGAAAGGATAATGAATACACTATTATTTCAGCCCAAGACTTTGGTGCCGGGCGAGGATATCATCGGCCATTTTATCCAAAGCCGCAAAGGTTTCCGTGGTAGGAGCGCCTTTGGTCATGACGGGCGGAAGAATCTCAACCTTAAGATTTCCCAAAAGTCCGGCGATTTGATCGGGGACTTTAACTCCGCTCCATCCGAAAGATCCAAAGACAGTCGCGAATTTGGCTTTAGCACGGAGAGCATTGGCGACCAGTGCCGCGTAAGCAGCCACAGGATGCGCCGCTGTCAGAACACAGCCGGTGCCGATCGCGATCGTTGCCGCGTCTACCAGATGTCCGGCGATACGGCCCAAATCAGCGGCCGTCAGGTCGTAGGGATGCACATCGATCCCGCGTTCGATAAGAGCGGAGGTCAGGTGTTCGACCATGCGCGCGGTCGCGCCATGAGTGGAAACCCAGGGGATAAGGACTTCGTTCCGGAGATTGTCGGAAACCCAGTCTTCATAAAGCCTTAATGGAATGCCGGTATCTTTGAAAATGGGACCGTGACTGGGACAAATCATTTTGGGAGCCAGAGTCTTGACTGTTTCTACACGTTTAGCTACCTGACCGCGGTAGGGCATCATGATCTGAGCATAGTAGCGTTTCATTGGCTCGTAGAAAACGCGCTCATCATCCATGCTGATATTGGAAACCGCTAAGTGGGAACCAAACAGATCGCAGGGGAACAGGATGGAGTCTTCCCGGAGGAAGGTCATCATCGTTTCCGGCCAGTGGATCCAGGGAGCCAAAATAAATTCCAGAGTGCGTCCGCCCAGATCTAAGGTTTCATGGTCTTTAATGGTAATGACACGGTCGGCCGGAATGTCGGGCATGAGCGCCAGCAGCAGGTCACGGCATTTCTCGTTTGTAACCAATTTTGCCTCAGGATAAAAAGCTAAAAGATCAGGGATGCTGCCGGAATGATCCTGTTCCGCATGATTGGAAATGATGTAGTCGATCTTTTCGATACCCGCAGATTTGATGTTCCGAAGCAGAAGGGCTTTAAATTCAGGTTCTACCGTATCAATAAGGGCTGTCGCTTTTTGTCCCTGAATGATGTAGGAATTGTAGGTCGTTCCTTCCGGGGTAGAAATGAGAGCGTCGAAAAGACGTCTGTCATAATGGGAAACACCAACGTAATAAATACCCGAAGCGATTTTTTGATTCGCCATAACTAGAAACTATAGATACATTTTTTAACGAAGGAAGAGGTAAGCCAGAATGATGATCACGACCACCGCACCGCCGCCAAGAATGTAAATATTCATTTTATTATCTTTTTTCTTGAAGGCAGGATTGGTCGGCGCATTGGCAGAACCTCCGGCTTCCAGCTTGATGCCGCCGCGATGGGATTCCATCACTTTCTTGAAGGATGTGCCGTCATCCAGCTTGAGTTCGCATTGCCCTAATCGCAGGATCATGCCGGCCTTGAGGGGGGCTTCGGTGATCTTATTTCCATCAATGTAGGTGCCGTTTGTCGAGTTTAAATCCTTGATAACAAGATCATTTCCTGTCAGGACAGCTTCGCAGTGGTGACCAGAAACTGAGCCTTCTGGAATGCAGAAAGCGTTATCATCAGCGCGACCTATCGTAGTGACTCCCGCCTTAAGTTCGCAGGTCTGTCCTTTAAATCCCTCAGTTAAAACAATCAGTTTCGGCATAACAAGCAATGCAACTCCACAAAACTATGCCTTAAAATGTAAACGAAGTCAACCATTTTCAAAATAAAATGCGAGGTTAATTCACCCCGCATTTTATTTTTTTTCAGAGAAATAAACACATTCTCTGTGTGTTATCTTTGTAACCTATTCCATATCTACACGATAGAATAGCATTCCAACGGAAGGATCCACTGTGTAGGGGCTTTCCGCGCCTTCGACCTTGACCCAGTCGATATTGTTGGTGCTGCTGTAGAGGATACCTTTGAAAGTAATGATCATCTTGCCGTCCTCGATTCTGTAGCTGATCCGCGGATCGACCGTAATCGAAGTGGTGCTGGTGTTGACAACTTTCAGTCCGTACCAAAGTCCCTCATCATCCAGTACCCATCCGTCTTTATCAGATGAATAATAGACTGTGGGAGAGCATTCATCAAAGGAGATAGTCATTGCCGCCGGAGCGTTTCCAGGGAAGTGGAGGCTCTTCAGGGCGCTGCACTCATAGAATGCGTAGATGCCGATGGAGGTGAACTCCTCACCGAATGTGACAGATTCCAGCTTGTTGCAGAAGCTAAAGGCATTCTGATTGACACGGCGAACCGTGTTAGGCAGCGTGATGTTTGTCAGCTGTGTATAGGCAAAAGCGGAATCACCAATAGTGTTGACCGATGGAGGAATAATCATTCCGGCTACGGGTTTGGCGGAAGGGAAGCACATCAGGATGGTCCCGTCCTTGGAGAGAAGGATACCGTTCTGGCTGGAGAATGTGCTGTTGGCCGGATCCACATTGATGTTTTGCAGGGATGTGCAGCCGATCAGCCATCCGGAACCCAGTGTGGTGATTGCCGCGGGCAGATTGATTTCTGTCAGAGCGGAGCAGCCCTGGAAGGTGTTGGCACCAATGGAATAAACATTCGGGCCTATGATGATAGACTTGAGTTTGGAGCAATTCTCAAAAGCACTGGATTCTATTGTTAAGACGTTTTCACTAACAATGATAGATTCAATGAGCTGATTCATGAACGCACCTTTCGCGATGCTCTCAACAGGATAATAGTCCTTGATAAGATTGGGGAGTACGGGATTCATATTGGTTCCTTTGTAACCAATGATGATCGCTTTTCCATTAGAAATGGCGTATTCAAAACCGTCTTCGGTGATCAGGTTATGAACGATGTTGTCCACATTGATGAGACCACCGGTAGAGCACTTTTTGCTGAAAGCGGATACCGGATCAACACCATTCAGGATCCTGTTTTTGATCTGAAGGTAGGTGTCATCCGGATGTGCTGCGATACACAGAGCGGTAGCACCCGCGACAAAAGGACAGGCCATAGAGGTACCACTCTTGAAATCATAAGCGTCATTGTCGTATGAGTCGCCCACTTCTTTGAGAACTGTTGACCAGATATCACTACCGGGAGCAAACAGATTCACAGATTTCTTACCGTAGTTTGAGAAAGAGCTGACTTTATTTCTATTATCACAACTGCCTACAGAAATGATGTTATCCATTTCCAGACAGAGGCTGGAAGGATAATTGGGGTTTGTATCGTTGTTGTTGGCATCGTTGCCCGCAGCAGCGACGATAATAATGCCCGCTCTTTGGCATGCGGCATATTCATCGTATTCGATCTGTGAATATCCTCCACCGCCTAAGCTCATATTAATGACATTTGCGCCATGTTCACGTGCATAGCGGACACCGTTCGCAATATCGGATGAAGAGCCTTCGCCCTTTGCATTCATGACTTTAACGGCCATGATTTGGGTTTTCCAAGCCACGCCGGCAACACCTAATGAATTATTACCGGTACCGCCGATTGTTCCGGAAACGTGAGTTCCGTGACCTTGGTCATCCATGGGGTCACCCGGATTCTCGGCACCTTCGACATAATTTGCACCATAAACGTCATCCACGATGCCGTTGCCGTCATCATCAAGACCGTTATCGGGGATCTCGTTGGGGTTGACCCACATATTATCGGCAAGATCAAAGTGATGATATTGAACACCGGTGTCCACCACAGCAACGATCACATTGGAAGCGTCTGTGATGGTATCCCATGCGGTAGTCGCATGAGTATTCTTAAAGCTGTAGCATTCATTCGGTACTTTGAAAGAAGGATCATTGGGGATCTTGGCGATTGCGCGGTAATAATCCGGCTCGGCCCAGAGAACAAGACCGCTCTTCATGTATTCGCGGATCTTTGCATGAACATCAATAAGCGGGCTGAATTCAACAACTTGCCATGTATAATTACCGGCTTTCATCAGACGGGCGGATTGGACACCCTGAGTCTTGTTGAAATCATCCAGTCTGGCAGAAGCTACTCCGGATTTGAGTTTTACCAAAACACGACCCGGAACATAGTTTGTGGTTGCTGCGTTTGCCTGACTGCAGCAAAGGGTGCCTAATGCAATTAAAATGGCAAGACCGAAACGAGTTACGGATGACTTCGTCTTGCTCATCAAAAGGGAGATGCGCGAAAATATATTGATCTTCATGGTCTTAAAACGTTCTCATGTTACAAGGTGCGTGGCAGAACTGCCTACCTATACCTGAGAAAAATATACAAGGGAATTAGAAAAGAAGCAAGTCATTTTCGTGAAAACATTTCTTGCCGGCTATTTTGTTTTGGTTCTCCTCAAACAAAATAGCAAAAAAAATATCAAAATGTGTTTGGAATTCCGGCTATTCCGGACGGATCTGTCCGATTTGATCCATGATCTGGTCGGCTATTTCCTGATAGATAGCCTTGAGCCGATCATGGGAGCAGTTTTTAGATTCTTCGCGAAGTTCTTTGAATTCAAGTGGTTTTCCGTAACTAATGATGATTTTGACAGGTTTAGGAAAAATAGATTTCCTGTCGTAGGCTTCATAAGAACCAAAAATACGGACAGGGATGACGGGGACGTTGGTCTTGACAACGGTCAACCCGATGCCGGAGTGAGCCTTTTGCAGATTTCCATCCGGGGTGCGTGTTCCTTCCGGGAAGAGGTTTACGCAGTATCCTTTTTCCAGAAGACCGAGAAGGGTACGGAGGCCGCTCATGCCGCTGCCGTCTCTGTCCACGGGAACCGCATGGACGATGCGAAGAATCGTTCCGAATATCTTGTTTTTGAAAAGAGATTTACGTGCAAAATAATGGATAGCTTTGGGCAGCGATGTTCCAATGAGTACCGGGTCCAGAAAGCTGGCATGGTTGCTGGCGATAATCGCGGCGCCTTGCCGGGGAACATATTCCCGGTGATGGACTTCCCATCTGAAGTAGATCTTGAAGAGTATCTTGCAGGAAAACCAGACTATAAAATAAAGCGGATTCATTGGATAATAAGTTGACGTTAGAATTGCTTATATATCAAACATCACGAATTTGATTTTTGCTTGTCCAGTTTCGCGCGAATTTCTTTCAAGAGCAGTGCGGTCGTTTCGTCAGGTGTCATCTTAGAATTGTTGATCACGGTCGCGCCCAGGGAGATCATGAGGGGAGAAGTGGCTCTTTGAGTGTCGCGGCGATCTCGTTCA